>ERZ1292625.19-Hain-H41-01um-R1-19-length-269737-cov-21_pt1 | contig 269737 bp, 286 predicted proteins | sample MGYA00564400_ERZ1292625 | MGnify/ENA primary metagenome ERZ1292625 (study PRJEB36523, sample SAMEA6512639) | groundwater metagenome | collected 2019-01-08 | study: AquaDiva: Metagenomics assemblies of 32 groundwater samples | reverse complement strand
CGGCCGGATTTGATATTGAATTTTTATTTTTAGGACAAAAATTAGGTTATAAAATAATTGAGGTGCCGGTTATCTGGCGTCATGTGGAGACCAAAAACGTGAACTTCATCAGAGACTCTTTGGAGACGTTGATAGATATTTTTAAAATTAAACTACTAGATTTGCAAGGTAAATATATTTAAGACTCACTTTCCTTTCTCTACTTCCTTTACTGCCTCTCTATATTTACAATAATCGCAGTCTGCACCTGACGACGGTAACTTATCATTATTTAAGCATTTATGAATATCTATTATGGTTTTTTCAACCCAACTATCATCCCCAGTGTAAGGAATTATTTTAACATCAAACTCCAATTTCCCATCAAACGCTTCTTTATCTGCGTCTCCGTTACAATAGACAAAATAACCAGTTGAAGAAACTTTATGATTGTTTTTACGGAAAAGCCATTGATAGATTTCCATCTGTCTTTTATATCCAATCTGCCAATCGGCATCCAGTGAGACTTCTCCAGTTTTGGAGGTTGCCTTATAATCAACAATTAATAATTCCCCCGCCGGATTAACCCAAATATCATCTATTCCACCTGTAATATTTAAATTTGTTTCTTTATGCAGATACTCTATTCCTCCTCGAAGGGCATCTCTCCATTTATCCATGTTTTTATTTTTAAGAGGCACAGCGTCAACTCCATATGTTTTCATTAAAGGATGAGGAGTTCCATCAGCCCGATGAATATCAAATTCTTTTTTCAAAAGTTTATCAACTGCTGAATTTAAAGAAAAAGGGTAGCCCGGTGGCTGGGCAACACCGAGTCGGCGGTCAAAATAAAAACAACGGGGACAGTTTAAAAACAAATCTATTTTTGAACGGCTTAAACGAAAGGGAAATAATGAACCTGGTGTGTAAAGATAAGTTTTTCTTCTCGGATTATAATATTGGGACATAGAATTATTATAACATTGATGATACGTAGAGACGTGATTAATCACGTCTCTACAAAATATACCTTATAATTAAAACAAATGAAAAAGATTTCTCCGCTTATAATCTTGGTAATAATTTCAGCTTTTTTAATTTTTTATCATTTTCCGGCAATCCCTAAATATTTAGCATACGATGAAGTTGAGTTTACTAAGCTCGCGTTATCTTTAGATAATAAACCATATGCCCCTTATTCCCAACTGGCAACCGGTCACTCTACTTTGTATTTTTATATTTTGTTAGCCTCACTGAAAACTTTTGGAATAAACGTTTTTGCCCTCCGCTTCCCCGCCGCAATATTTGGAATCCTAAGCGTTTTGTTTTTTTATCTGATAATGAAAAAAGTTTTTTCTCATCAAAATAATGATAAATTTCTTAATTTCTTAGTTTCTCAATTTCCTTTTTTTCTTTCTCTCATCCTCCTCTCTTCCCGTTGGTTTCTCAATTTTTCCCGTTTTTCCTTCGAAGCCACGTTTTTACTTTTTCTCGAATTAGTTTCTATATATTTCCTAATTTCGTTTTGGCGAGAGAAGCAAAGCCAAAACATATTTCTAATAATTTCTGGCCTATTTGCCGGCTTCGCCTTCATTTCCTACACTCCCGGCCGGATCTTTTTTATATTGCCGATTGCGTTTTTGATATTCAATTGGTACAGACGGGGCATGTCCCGTCTCTACGATAAAAAAATATTAATAAAACAATTTCTTTTATTTATTATCCCTTTCACAATTATCATCACGCCTCTTACCTTACATCTATCAACAAACCAGGATTCAAGAATAGATAAATTATTTTTTTGGAGAAACCACGAGATGACACTCAATGAAAAAATTATTGGGACTGTAAATAATGTCAAAACAATTACTCTAATGTTTTTTACCAAAGGAGACATGAATGGCAAACATAACTATCCCGGCAAACCCGCCCTAAATCCAATTTTAGGTACTTTGCTTATTATAGGTTTTATTTATTCGTTAAAGAATTATAAGAATTTGTATAACAAATTATTTCTACTTTATTTCTTAATTTCCCTATTTCCTTCTTTAGCAATCTATCCCTGGGAAAACCCCAGCATGCTCAGAACATTTACTGTAATTCCATCAGTTATTTATTTTATCGGCAACGCAATTTACCATCTTAGCTCGATCGTGCCAAGATGGTCAATAAACAAAACGTTTGTTTCTTGTTTCTTGTTTCTTGTTATTTTATTTTCTTGTGTTTACGAACTTCGTACATATTTTAAATATCAAGTCCCTGTCTTTGAACATTCTTTCGAAATCCGCTATCCTCTAAATAAAGCTATTAAAATGAAAAACGTCTATGAAAAAGTTCCTTAATTTTTTTAAAAATAATCAAAGAATTATATTTATTGTTTGGGTAATTTTATTAGCGTTTTTTCTGAGAGTTTTTCGACTTCCCGACTTTATTTCCTACCATCAAGATCAAGTCCGTGATTTATTTTATGTTCAAAATCATTTTCAACAAGGGCAGATGATTCTTCTCGGCCCAAAAGCATCAGTCGGTGATTTTTTTCTTCCACCTTTTTGGTACTACATAATGGGTTTTGCTTATCTATTTTCTTCTTCTCCCCTGGCACCAGCTTTTGCGGTCGTTCTTTTTGGATCCCTAACAACGCTACTCATTTATCTGTTTTGTGAAAAGTTTTTTGATAAAAAAGTAGCTATTTTTTCTTCTCTTTTATACGCTGTTTCACCTCTTTCAATCGAATACTCCCGCTTTGCCTGGAATCCTAATCCAATCCCCTTTTTTACTATGGCCACTTTCTATTTTCTATATATATACATACACAAACACAAACAAAAAAACTATGGACTGATATTAGGAGCAATTACAGCCAATCTTGCTTTACAACTTCATTATCAAGGAATGGTTGTCTTGGCATTTTTTTTTCTTGCACTTATTATCAGTAAAAAATTATCAATCAAACAGTTTATTAAACTAATAATTATTAATTTGATTTTATTTCTACCTTTCTTTATTCACGAATTTGGCCACCGCTTTGAGAATACCAAAGGAATCTTGGATTTTCTTTTTAAAACTCAATCCGGTTCAACTCTAAAAATTTTTGGTATTCCTTTTTTTATAAAGTTCATCCTTCGTGATTTTTCTGCCTTTATTGGTTCAACCATTTTTTTTAAAAATCAAATCCTCGGTTTTACCGGACTCATTATCCTTGGTTTCTCTCTTGTATTTGTTAAATCAAAAGCTCCTTCTACTAGATTATTAAAATTCTTTTTGATTTTTTCTTTCATCATGCTTTTTTTCTACAAAAATTCTTTAATAAATTTTTATCTGCTATTTTTAATACCTGTGATAATTATTTATTTAACAATAATTATTAATAATTTTTTTCCAGAAAGAATTACCAATCTTATATTTTTCCTTGTCATACTTCTAAATCTTTACTTCTCACCCACTTTTGTAAAAAACAACAGTGCCTACGTTGCCATTAAAAACGCTGTTGATATAATCGCAAAAAATGAGAAATATTGCCCAAGTTACCGGATATTTGATCAAAATTATATTAAATCGAAGTATCAATATTTATTTTCTATCAACAAAAATAAACCGGTTAATTTCAACTGTGACTTGACTACTTATTTACAAAGCAATCCCAAAGTAAAAAATTCTTTTTACGTCTGCGAAGCCCCTCTCTGTCCATATGAATTTGTTAATTTTTCCCAATTTAGAGAAATCAACCAAAAACCCTTTGATACAGGTGTTAGAATATATCAGTTAATTAAGTAGTTACTTGGTTAACGGGTTAAAGAGTTAACGAGTTGATATAAAACTAATAAATAGGTAGAAAGCGCAGATACCTATTTTTGAGACAATCGCCTGGGGCCCCTTTGGGGTGAGGCGGTCGAAAAAATACGGTATCAAGCTTTACATATTAAAATTATGTTCGATATTTTTAAAATTTTTTCCTTTCTCAAAAAAACCTTTTCTCGGAAAGATGTTTTACTAATTATTCTTTTAATTGGCTTGTATTTTTTGACCCGTTTAATTAATCTCGATAAATTTCCTATATTTTCCGATGAAGGTATTTACATCCGTTGGGCTAAGGTCGCTTGGCATGACGCCTCGTGGAGATTTATTTCCATGACCGACGGAAAACAACCCTTGCAGACATGGGGAACGATCCCCTTTTTAAAACTTTTTCCTGACAATGCACTGCTCGCCGGCCGGCTCTTTGCCGTCACCACCGGTTTTGTGGCTCTGATCGGAACTTTCTCTATTTTATTTTTTCTTTTTGGGAAAACTAGTGCTTTCATTGGATCTTTTCTTTATATCATCACTCCTTTCTTCTTGTTCTTTGACCGGATTTCACTTATTGATTCAGGGGTTAATGCCGGTTTTATCTGGATTTTGTTTTTAACAATTGTTCTGGCAAAACATCAAAAATTGGAAACGGCTCTAATACTTGGATTTATGGGTGGTTTTTTTCTTTTAGCCAAATCTTCCGTAAGAATATTTTTTATGTTGGGGGTTTTTGTTCCTCTCCTTTTCTTGGAAAGGGACTGGAAAAAATTATTTAAAAATGCCTTAAATTATTATCTTCTATTTGGACTTTCTCTAATAATTGCCTTGATAATATATAATGTCCAACGGCTCTCCCCCTTTTTCCAATTTGTTGATAAAAAGAACTTAACTTTCGTCATGAGCTTCGATGAATTTGTTAAGACTCCTTTTCAATATTTTTCCAATAATATTAAATTAACCCCGCTTTACATCTGGTGGGAGTCGGGATTTATTATGCCGCTTTTAGCAATTCCCGGATTAATACTGCTTTTAAAAAGGGATAAGAAATTAACCTGTTATTTATTTATCTGGTTTTTATTACCTTTCGTTGCTATCGTCTTTTTTACCAAAGTTTTATTCCCCCGCTATATGATTTTCTTTGGATCTATATTTTTAATATTTGCAACATATTTCTTAAATAATATTTCTAAAAAATTAAGGGCGATTTTTCTTATTTTAATTGTTCTTGCTATTTCATACTTTAACTACACAATTATTTTTGACTATAAAAACATTCCCTTTCCTCAAGTTGATCGCGGACAATACATTGAAGGGTGGCCGGCCGGTTGGGGAATCAAAGAATTTATGGATTTTTCCCGAGTGCAATCGCAAACAAAACCTGTTGTCATTATTGCCGAAGGCAACTTTGGAATGGCCGGGGACGTTCTTGATGTTTTTCTTAAACGAAACGATAAAATAACCATAAAAAGCTACTGGCCATTGGGCGAAGAACAACTGAGAGAAAATATTCCCCTTTTAAAAGATAACTATGTTTACGTATTCTTTTCCCACCAGGAAGAGTTTCCTGAAAATTGGTCGATTTCACTCAAACCTTTTCAAACAATTACTAAACCAAGTAATAAATCAACTTTCAGAATTTTTGAATTAATAAATAAATAAATTGTCATTCCCGCGTAGGCGGGAATCCAGACTAAAATCACTTTTTAAAATGTAATTATCGACTGGATCCCCTTCTTCAAGGGGATGACACAAATCAATAATATGTTCTTTGTATTTCTTTTTACCCTTACAACTTTTTTATTTAGAAACGCCTTTACTACTTATTTTCTTAATGACGATTTCTTTTTTTTGAAAATTACCCGGATTAATTCTTTTAACCAGTTTGTGAATTTTTTTTCTCCAATCAGACAATATTCTTATAAACCCGTCTCGACCGAAGTATTTTATTTTTTAATTCACTTATTTAATGAAAATATTTTTATCGCCCATTTGCTAGGTTTTTTTGTTTATTTTGTAGGAATTTATTATCTTTATAAAATTATCTTTTTGTTGGGCAAAAACAAATTCTTTGCCTTTCTTACAACCAGCTTTTATGCCATTAATTTTACCCACGTTTTCCAGCTTTATTATTTGGGTACTTTTCAGGAAGTATTTTTATTTACTTTTTTAGCAATTTGTTTTTATAAATTATTAGTTGGAAAAAATATTCAAGCAATTATATTTTTTGTTCTGGCTCTTTTATCAAAAGAGACTGCCGTTTTATTTGTTCCATTTTTAATAATCTATAAACTTTTTCTTAATAAAAAAATTCAATGGAAAAAACTTATACCTTATCTTATTTTAGGATTGCTATTTACTCTTATTTACCAATACAGTTTAAAATATGTCACCTCACTTGATAATTACAAAATAACTTCCAACCTTAGACTTGTTGTTAATAATTTTCTTTGGTATTTTTTATGGGCATTAGGATTGCCAAATTTTACTTCGCTTTATTTTACAAGTATTCTAAAACCACCAGTCCAAGAGTTCTATAAAATGCTTTCTAACTTTCCGGAAATAAAAACTTTTTATCTCCTTTTGATTAGTTATTACTCTTTGCTTTTGATTTCATCAATTTATTTTTTTATTAAACATTTGAATGAACTAAAGAAATTTATTTATTTTATTATTTGTTTATTTACTTATTTCTTTATTTTCCTCGGTCCTATTCTATTCTTCGAACATCGATGGATGGTCCGGTTGACTTTACCTCTAATCTTTATTGTTCTAATTCAAACTTATTTAATCGCAAATTTTATTAAAGCTGGAAAAATTCTTCGATTAATTAGTTCAGTTTTGATTATTCTTTATCTGATTTTAAATATTTTAGGAATTTCTATTCATGAATCCTCAAGTACATTTTTATTGGAATCAAGATTCACAACCAGCGCCAAAAAATATTTTGAAAAAAATAAACAAAAAATTGTTAAACGCTCAAATTTATATTTTATAGATTCAATAAATATTAAATATAACCCTTGGGGCGGATCGGAAAAACTTAAAGTAACCTTTGGTGATCAGAATTTTATTGACCATTATTTTCCCGGGTCAAAATTGAAAGCTGTTTATGGATTTGAAGATAAAAAAATCCCAAAAGATGCTTATATAATCAATTCATTTGATATCCTTTTGCTATAATTATGTTGATGAAAAAATTGATTATTTTTGTCACACTTCTTGTCCTAATATTCACAATTGGAAAAAATCTATTACCATTTGGCGACCGAATGTTTGATTTTCATGATGAAAGTCAGGCCGCCCGTATCCAACAGTTTGTCTTAAATTTAAAGAGCCTACAAATCCCTCCTCGAATTGCTCCTAATATGTCATTCAATTTAGGTTACCCAGTATTTAATCATTATGCACCGTTTTCCTACTGGGTAACATCTTTTATTAATTTAATTGGATTTGATATAGCGGATAGTTTAAAACTCTCATTTTTATTGGCGATTATTTTGTCTTTCTTTTTTTGTTTTCTTTTTTTACGGGAATTTTTTAATTTTAAACCGAGTTTATTAGCCGCCGTTTTATATACGACTTCGCCATGGATGGCGGTTGAAATATTTATCAGAGGTAATTTGGGTGAGGTTTGGTTTATGACTCTTTTACCTCTGGTTTTTTGGTTAATTTATAAAAATTCATTTTATAAAAAACCTATTATTTTTTTATTAACAAGCTTGGTTGTATCATTTGGACTTACCGTACACAATGCGCTTTCTGTAATTTTAATTCCACTGATAATAGTTTTTATTTTTCTTCTTCCAAATGTCAAAAAAAATTTGCTATCCTTATTTTTTGGTTTTTTACTTAGCGCTTATTTCCTAATTCCTGGAGTCTTAGAATTGTCTTCAACTATTGCCTCAACCAGAGTTGATTCATTAGGCTATCCTGATCAACTTCTTTGTGCCTGGCAGCTTTGGACAACGCCTTTTTGGGGGTATGGCGGATCAAGCTCAGGCTGTATTGACGGAATGTCTTTTATGCTCGGTAAACCACAGATACTAACTGGTTTAATTGGTTTCATCGGTCTATTTATTTATTTAATCAAAAATAAATCTAAGAAATCCATCATTAAAAAAAGACTCATTATTTATATGTTTATTGTCACTGCAGGCACCATCTTTATGACTACTTACTATTCATATAGTATCTCTAAAATCCTCTCCCCTTACTTGGGTTGGATACAGTTTCCTTGGCGTCTACTTCCAATTTTATTATTTGGTTTAAGTTTTATTGCTGCCGGAGTTATTATTCCAAAAAAATTCACTAAATTAAGTTTTTTATTAATTATATTAGCAATCATCGTTCCTTTCTATAACTCCAAATTTTTTCTTAAAGATACAATTAATAAATCCAAATACAATAATAACTTTTTGTCCAAATCTTATATTGAAAAAGCAGTTGCCTATAAAGTATCTGAGTATTTACCTATCACCGCCAACTACGCTGAATGGTTAAAATATGAACCAAAAAAAGACGGTTCAGAAAGAAAAGATTTGACATTGACTGACGGTAAATTTATTCATAGCCTTGACGGTAAAGACGTCAAAATAACCAAAAACACTAATTTTTATAAAACAGCCACAACTGATTCAAGTACCGTCCTTATAAATATTCATTACTTTCCATATTGGCAAATATTTATCAATCGGCAAAGATATATTCCTGATAAATTTGATTCTCTTGGAAGGCCAATAATTAATTTAAAACTATCATCAAACATTATCGTAAAATATGAACAGACACCGATAGAAAAATTTGGAAATGCAATTTCGGTTTTAACTTTGCTTGGATTAATTATATGGACAAAATCACGCAGGATTTAAAGAAAAAAACAATTCTCTCAACTCTCAGCCTCTTTTTCCAAAGCGGTTATTCCGCTATTCTTGGCTTTGCCGCTAATTTGGTTTTGACGATTCTGCTTTCCCCTCAAATATTTGGTATTTATTTTACTGTTCTTTCAATTATTGCAATTCTCAACTATTTTTCTGATATTGGCCTGGCCGCCTCACTGATTCAAAAAAAGGAAATTGAAGACCGAGAAGTCATGACGGTTTTTACTGTCCAACAAATCTTAATTATCACTATTGTTATCATCGGTTTTTTTGCCAGTAATTTAATAGTCGCTTTTTACAAGTTGCCTATTGAAGGAAAATTTCTTTATCAGGCTTTACTGGCTTCTTTTTTCTTTTCTTCTCTCAAAACCATTCCATCTATATTTTTGGAAAGAAAAATTCAATTTCAAAAAATTGTCATTGTCCAAGTGGTTGAAAACACCATCTTTTATTTATCTGTTATTATCTTGGCCTTAGCGGGTTGGGGTTTAAATAGTTTTACAGTGGCCGTTATCCTTCGATCGTTAATTGGAGTAATCTTAATTTACCGAATTTCTTTTTGGATGCCCAAAATTGGTATTGACGCAGCTGTCTTAAAAAAACTTCTGTCATTCGGAGTCCCCTTCCAAATGAGTTCTTTTTTAGCTTTAGTCAAAGACGATTTGCTAACTTTATATCTTGGAAAAGTCCTTGGTTTTCAAGCCCTTGGATACATTGGCTGGGCTAAAAAATGGGCCGAGTCACCTATCAGAATTATTATGGATTCGTTAAGCCGGGTTCTCTTTCCACTCTTCTCACGGTTTCAAAACGAAAAAGACAGACTTTCTAGATTAGTTGAAAAAATCATCTATTATCAATCGGCTTTAATAATACCGGCCACATTGGGTTTGGCTTTGATAATGGGAAAGATGGTCCAACTTATTCCACGATATTCTAAATGGGAAAGCGCCTTACCTCTTTTTTATTTATTTTGTCTTTCTTCACTTTTTTCTTCTTACTCAACACCTTTTATGAATTTATTAAATGGGGTCGGAAAAGTCAAAATAACATTTTATTTTATGGTCGGTTGGACAATCGCCACCTGGGTTTTGACACCGATTTTGACTAAGTTTTTTGGTATTTTTGGTTTTCCAATTACTCTAGTAATTTTGTCATCATCATTTTTGTTAGTTCAACAAGAAACAAAAAAAATTATTCCTTTTTCTTTTCTTAAAAACATCTTGCCTTTTTTATTTTCCGGATTAGTAATGAGTTTATTTGTTTTTGTGTTAAATCAATTCACAACCTCTTTACCATTTTTGCTTATACTAATTGCAGGCGGTATAATTATCTACATAACAACATTAATTTTTGTATTCAAGATTAATTTGGTAGAAAAAATAAAATTATTAATAGATGTCATATGAAAAATATTTCCGCTGTCATCGTTGTTAAAGGTAACCCTGTTCACCTACCAAAAGTCATTTCCTCAATTGAAGATCTAGTTAAGGAAATTATCGTTGTTGATATTGGGATTGATAATGCTTTAAAAACTTCACTTATAAATAATAAGTTAATAAATATTGTTGAGATGAAAAATGATGTTCCATACGTCGAATTGATTCGGGAAAAAACTAAAGACTTCGCTAAAAGCGACTATGTTTTTTTCTTAGATCCTGATGAAATTGTTCCTCATGGATTAAAAATTATTATTCGTGAAAAACTTGATGCTTTCGATTATTTTAAAATTCCCCGAAAAAATATTACTTTTGGTCGTTGGATACGGCATTCCCGTTGGTGGCCAGATTATCAAGTAAGACTTTTCAAAAAAGACAAAGTTATTTGGCCAAAAATCATTCATCGTCAACCAAAAGTAGAAGGTCTGGGCTATACGATTGAACCCAGAGAGGAGCTTGCACTTCTTCATCATAATTATCAAAATATTGATGAATATTTATCAAAATTTCAAAGATATGCCAAATATGAAGCTAAAGAAATTTTTGAATCAAAAAAAGATTTAACTTTTTCAAACGCTATCATTAGGTCATTAAATGAATTTATCAGTCGTTACTTTGCCGGTGAAGGATATAAAGACGGCGGTCAGGGGATAGTACTCGCCTTCTTACAAATGTTTTATTACTTAGTTGTTTATTTTTATTACTTAGAAATGAAAAAATTTAAAATTGAAAGAGAAATTAAAGAAGAAGAATTTTTTAGAAAAGGATTGAAAGAGACGCTGTATTGGAAGAAGAAAAAGAATTTGTGGGAGAGAATACTACAAAGAATACTCTAATTAAAAGATTGGTAAATTACGTATTACGGATTACGGATTAAAAATAATTCGTAATTCGAAATTCGCAATTCATTAATAAAATAATTTTAATATGATAGGTCTTATCACTGTCAACTACAACCAATATCAGCTTACCCGTGAATTTCTTGACTCTCTCGCTACCGTTAAAGATGTTAAAGACATAGTTGTTTATATTGCTGATGTTTCTTCTAAAAAAGAAGCTTTTAAAATCGCTAATTATCCAATGAAAGTTGTTATCAAATCTCTTACAAATAACGGTTATGCTTTCGGAATCAATGAAGGAACAAAATATTTTATCGAGAGTGGGTTAGACAAATTTTGTGCTATCAATAATGACATCGTTTTTGATAGAAATTTTTCCATACAGGCTCATCTAGGATTTGAAAAGGCCGATATTTTTGGTGGGAAAATCTATTATGCACCCGGATATGAGTACCACAAAAAATATCAAAAAAAAGATATTGGTAAAGTTCTTTGGTACGCCGGTGGTATAAACGACTGGAAAAATATTTTTACGACACACCGCGGTGTTGATGAAGTAGATAATAAACGGTATGAAAAATTTGAAGAAACTGATTTTATTACCGGTTGTATGTTATTTTTTAACAAAAAAATAGTTGACCAAATCGGTTTTTGGAATGAAAAATATTTTTTATATTTTGAAGACTCTGATTTTTGTGAACGGGCAAAAATTGCCGGGTTTAAATTATTATATAATCCAAAAATTATTATCTGGCACAAGAATGCCCAGTCAACCGGCGGCTCTGGATCTTTACTTCACCAAAAATATCAGAGAAAAAATCGATTAACTTTTGGTTTAAAATACGCCCCTATTAGAACAAGACTCCATTTAATAAAAAATTACTTGTTCGGAAAATGAAAAAAATTTTTTTTGTCTTAACTTTATTTTTCTGTTTATTCCAAATAAAAACAAATGTTTCAGCTAAAGAACCAGCTCATGTCTTAATTATCAATCAAGTCCGAGGCGAGGAATGTTGTTCTAAAGGATCGTTAGACAAACTTAAAATGCAGGTTGAAGCTCACATTGTAAAAAAAATACCTGCCTATTTTGCTCTTAGATATGATTCATTAATAAACAAAAAATATGTTGATTATTTAAAAGAAGTCACAGTTCGTTATCCGGAGTTAATTAGACTGGGTCTGTTAATTGAGATTATTCCCCAATTAGTAAAAAATATTGACATAAATCATAATATTAATGCTGAAAATTGGTTTGAAGCTCAAAATGCCTTTACGATTGGATATAGTCAAGATGATTCTATAAAAATAGTTGACTATTTATTTTCGTTATTTTTTGAAAAGTTTGGATATTATCCGGACATCACTTCAGCTTGGATGATTGATACTATTACACTTAATTATATTCACAAAGAATATGGTGTAAAAATTCAACAGATTACTCGGGAACAATATGGGACTGATAGTTATACTCTTTATGGCGGACCGCCCCATTATCCTTATCCTGCCTCCAAAAACTGGCTTTTTATACCCGATTACGATAATGATGATCCTGTTTTAATAGTCAGACAAACTGTAACCGATCCTTTATTTAATTATGGTGATAATACAAACACTTTTACTAGCCAGCCAAATGACTATTTGAGAAATAAAAAAAACTTCGATTATTTTATTGCTTTGGTAAACCAAACTATAAATCAACCGGACAATCAAATAGGTTTTGCTATGTTTGGATTAGAAAATTCTATGGACAATAATTTTCAAGAAGAATATATTGCTCAACTTGAGTTTATAGGCAAAAAAAATAGTGAGGGTTTGATTAAATTTGTTTCAGTTGACGAATTGTTTGGTTTTTGGAAACAAAATAAAATTAGTGTTTATTATGGAAAAAATTTGGTCAATAATTCAGACTGGCAAGCATTGTGGATTACTACTCCTTTTTATAGAATTCGATTAATAAAAAAAAATAATAATATCTTAATCACTGATGTACGTCTTTATGATCGTAATTATTCTGATCCCTACAATAATTATGAGTCTAAAAAAAGCGGCTATTGGATCGTCCCCTATTTGGTAAATGGATCTTTCAAATATCATAACGACACGGAAAAACAACCTCCTATTAAGAATGTCTCCAATCTGCCAACCGCCAATAACGGCCTATTTGATTTAAAAAAAGATTTGGAAATTGACTCAAGTGCCATTGTCTTGCCAAGAATTGTAAATAAAGAAGATATAAAAATTAAAAATACAGGCAACAAAATTGAGCTTTCATATTTAAAAAGTTCTCATGAAAAATTTACCATAACTTTTTATGATCAGAAAATTACCTTTTCTCCTTTAGATAAAAGTGAAATAACATATAAGTTGATTGATTTGGGTTTTTCTCCAATTAAATTCAGTGAAAATTCGTTTGGTTTTGAATTAAACTGGCTGATTGATAAAGAATCGGCCACCGGTTTATCAAACAAATGCCTTGATAAAACCTGTCAGATGACATTTAAAACCCAACCCGATTTAATAACTAAGATGAGAGTTAAACAATATCCTTTTCTTTTCCCGGAACCAGTCAATAGAAAAATTGATTCAAGAAAAAGTTTATTTTATCCACACAATCAATATGCTGTGGCTAGCCGTAATCCTGTTAGATTAATTGTTTCTGCTAGAGATATTTATAACTTACCTATTATTATTTCTTCAAATATTAAGGTATTCACTTCTTCGCAAGTTAAAAAAATAACTGTTATGCAAAACCCTGCCAATCAATTTATTCAATATATTGATATTTATAACGATCAACCGAAAAAATATTCTGTCTCCATCAAATTAAATGAAGATTTAGAATTTAAATTAAATAAATTCATTTACTTTGCTCCTAACTGCAAAAAACAGATTAAATACTGTTTGTCTCATCCTAAGGAAGCTTATTGGTATTTAATGTCTTTTGTTGGAGATAAACTAAGAAAGTAATTTTTGTTTTTGAATAATTTATTTTTTGTCCTCAACCCAAATCTGCCATAGGTAGGCTTTGATGTCTCCTTCATCAAAGGGTATTTTATTATTTTGACGAATCCTCTCCCTTACCTCTTCTTTTTGTTTTACCAAACCGTTAGTTCCGTTCAATAAGTTTCTTGTCTGAGAATATGTAAAAATTAACCAAAATGTTATCAGTAAATAAATCATTGGTTTAAATTTTAATTTGAGCAATTTGGTCTGAAGATAATAGACGACGTAAATAACTAATAGAGAATTCATGAGCATATAATATTCCGAAGTTGTCCCTCCATAAAAAGAGTAGCCGAAAGCGGGTACAAGAAACCATAACGAAATCAGATACCCTAAAATTTTTTGTTTTTTGTTTTTTTCGAATAATAAAGTTATTAAATATATAGCCGGAATAACAAATTTTAATAGTTTATAATCTCTTGGTAAAGATAAAATCATTTGAAATTGAATAAAGGCATCGTTAAGTCGATATAAAAAGAATCTAAAATGAAATCCTCCTATAAGATAGTCCTTTAAGAAATTTGAAAATAAGTTGATATTATTATTCTTTGATTGAATGTCATACAAAATATTTGGAATAAACCAAATAAAAAATAAAGGTAAACTGGCAATCCCCCAGAAAAAAGCTTTCTTTTTATCTTTAACTAAAATAAAAGACAAAATAATAATTAAAGGTAAAAAAACTACGGAAAAATGTAGATGTAAGAAAAGGCCGGTCAAACAAGCTATGACTGGAATCCATTTATATTTTTCTTCGTATATAACTTTAAAGATTCCATAAAAAATCAAGGCAGCTACCCCAGGTACGGGAGATACATTCCAGGCAGTCCGATTTATTTGAATCAAATAATTATTGGTCGCATAAAGAAACGTGATAAACAAAGCGGCCTTATTACCATAAATTTTTTTTGAGACGTAAAAAATTGCTATGAAATTAAAAATATTCGCAATTACATTTAAATAAATTGCGCCGACTGGATCAAGATTGGTCAATAAATAGAAGGGGACGAGAAGATAATACCAAAGAGGTCCTAAATGAAAATGACCGATTCCTGTACGGGGACCATTTAATACTATTTTACCGTTAATGATATCACGCACCAACCAAGCGTCTCTGCCCTGATCCCAGCCAAAACTTTGAATATATTCAATTTTATAAAATCTTAAGTACATTCCAATCAACACAATAAACAAAAAAATCAGGGTATATCTATGTTTTTTAATAAAGTCTAATAATTTATTAATACCCATATTTTAAAATTATACACGGTAATCATGGTAAAATTAACTAAGCCAAATACTATGTTTAACATTACTGTTGTTGTTCACACTTTTAACGAAGAGGGAAATATCGAAGACTGCATTAACTCTGCTAAATTATTGACTGGTGAAATAATTCTCATTGACATGGAAAGTACGGATAGAACTTCTGAAATTGCTAAAAGTTTAAACGTTCCTGTATTTAATTTTCCTAAATCAAATTATGTTGAACCAGCTCGCGAATTTGGAATTAGTAAATCTAGGACTGATTGGGTTTTGATTTTGGACGCGGATGAAAGGATGACGAAAGAATTGGCAAAGGAAATAACAAATATTATTTCTGTAGGGAACGACCCCCGTGTCGTTCCAAAAACATATTATAAAATCCCCCGCAAGAACATCTTCGCAGGTATTAAATGGCTTCGCTACGGTGGCTGGTGGCCCGATTATCAAATTAGATTGATCAATAAAAAATATTTTATCAACTGGCCAAAACGTATTCACTCCACTCCAAAAATAAAAGGCAATTTCGGATATATAAAAAATTCCTTAATCCATTATTTTCATGAAGATTTGAGCAGTATGGTAAAAAAAACTGTTATTTTTGAAGATATTGAGTCAGATCTTCTTTATAAAGCTGGAAAAAAAACTACTACGAGAACTTTCTTCAGAAAATTCCTATCCGAATTATATCGTCGTTTGATTAAAAATTTTGGTTTTTTGGACGAAACATTTGGAGTGATTGAATCTATCTATCAGGCGTTTTCGAAAACTTTTACTTATTTATTTTTATATGAAAAATCAAGACTTAAAAAAAATTAAGGTTGCCGTTTATGATCCTTTCTTAGATACTCTTGGTGGGGGTGAAAAATATATTTTATCAATCATGGATGTCCTTATCGATCTTGGTTACGAGGTAAATATTATTTGGGATAAAGATCTAAGGCGTGAAATTAAAGAACGATTTTTATTTCGATCGATCGAACGATTGAAGTTTTTACCTTTAAAGACTTTACAGACTTTAAGGACTTTTGACTATTTCTTTTATGTCACTGACGGTAGTTATTTTTTTTCCGGAGCTAAAAAAAATTTTATTTATGCGATGATTCCGGATAAAAAATTATACTCTTTAAACTTGATTAATAGACTCAAACTTATAAATTATCAATTTATAACCCACTCATTATTTACTCAAAAATGGCTTAATAAATTTGGTATTAAATCAACTGTGATTATGCCTTATTTGGCTAACAAACTAATTAAACAGGATACAAGTTCTTCTAAAAAAGAAAAAATTATTCTTTCAGTTGGCCGATTTTTTTCCCATCTTCATAGCAAAAAACAAAATTTGATAATCAAAGCTTTTAAAGATTTAAAAAATAAATCGAAAAAATTTGTAGATTATAAACTAATATTGGCGGGAGGACTCATGAAGGAAGATCAAAAATACTTTAATCAATTAAAGTCTTTAGCAAAAAATGATTCTTCTATTATTTTTAAACCAAATGTTTCTCTTGATGAACTTGACAAACTTTATAAACTTGCTACTTATTTTTGGCATTTTACCGGCTACGAAGTTGATGAAGAAAAAAACCCTGAACTAGTTGAACATTTTGGGATTACCCCACTTGAGGCAATGGCCTCTGGTTGCTTGACATTTTGTTACTCTGCTGGTGGACCTAAAGAAATAATAGAAGATAACAATAATGGATTTCTATTTTCTAATACCGATGAATTAATTGATAAAATGATTAGTATTAATTCAAATAAAACTTTGAAAGAAAAAGTCATCGATAATGGAAGTCGGTTTGTTAAAGATAATTTTTCGTATCAAACTTTTAAAGCTAAAATTAAAGACAGTCTTATTTAAGACTGTCTTTATAAAGAGTGTCCTTATGAAAACATACTCTGTCTCGATTATCATTCCCGTCTACAAAAATTACGAGATGTTCTTTAAATACTTGGAAATAAATAAAAAATATTTTGCTGGCTGTGAAGTAATTGTGATGAATGATTACCCGCAAAAAAACATAACAAAAAAAGTAAAAAAAATATACCCTGAAGCAATTATTGTTAATAATAAAAAAAATCTTGGGTTTGCCGGTAATGTCAACCGTGGCGTTATAAAATCAACAAGAAATTATGTATTTCTCATGAATTCTGATGTGGTTTTAAAGGATAATTCTTTTTTAAATGCTTTAGAATATTTTAAAAAAGATCAAAAACTTTTCGCCGTCGGCTTTGCCCAGATTGAAAAGGACGGAAAAATCGTTGGCGCCAATCGTGCTTATTTCCAAAACGGTCTTATTAATCATTCCCATCAACCAGTCACCAATCACCAACAACTAATTTCTAATCTTTGGGCCGAAGGTGGTTCCTCAATTTTTAATAAAAAATTATTTATTGATTTGGGACTACTTGATGAACTTTTTAACCCTTTTTATTGGGAAGATATTGATTTATCCTATCGAGCTTGGAAAACAGGATACAAAATTTTTTATGATCCAACCATCAAAGTCGAACATCACCATGAATCAACTATTGGAAAATATTTCGATAAATCTAAAATATTAAGGACGGCTTTCCGTAATCAGCTAATTTTTCATTGGAAAAATCTAGCAGACAAAGATCTAATTTTAAAACACTTTCTTAACATCCCGAGATTTATTTTCCTCCCTGGATTTTTTGATGCCCTGATAAGACTTCCTCTCATTTTACAAGCAAGAAAAAAAACGATAAAATTGTTTATCAAGAGTGATAAAGAGGTACTGGATTTGTTTATTAACTAATGTCATTCCCGCGAAGGCGGGAATCCAAGCGTTCCTGGATCCCCTCCTACGAGGGGATGACAAACAAACTATGATCAAAAAATATTTTACTTCAATACTTCTGATAATAATTTCACTTCTTTCCGTCTCTCTATTTCTTTACAAAATGAACATCTCCCCTCCCGCACTTAACGCCGATGAAGCCGCCAACGCCTACGATGCTTATTCAATCTTAAAAACCGGCCGCGATCAGTATGGAAATACTATGCCATTAAGGTTTAAATCATTTGGCGATTATAAGCTACCTCTTTTAACTTACTTAGCAATTCCGTTTATTAAAATATTTGGACTGACAGAAACGGGCATCAGAATGGTCAATTTTCCTTTTGTACTTTTCTTTCCACTAATTATATTTTTATTAACTCAAGAATTATTTAATAAAAAAAACGTTTCTTTGTTGGCGGCTTTTTTTTCCGCTTTTGCTCCAGGCCTACAACTTCTCGGCCGCCAGGCTCATGAAGGTTATATAACGGTATTTTTTCTAACTCTATCCTTTTATTTGTTTTTACGTTTTTATAAAAAACAAAGTTTGTTTAATTTTTTGATCTTTGATCTTTGCGTTTTGATCTCTCTTTTCGGCTATCATTTCTCCCGTCTTTGGGTTGGTTTTTATTTCCTTTTATTTTTATTCTTTGTGATCAAAAATAAATTACCAAAATGGTTTTTCGTTATTTTTATTTTTGTAGTTTTTCTTTTTGGGATTACTGATATTGCCTACAAACCAACTCGCATCCAAAATTTACTATTTTTTAATAACCTTGGCTTTTCATTAAAAATTAATGAACTGAGGTCTGAAGGTGGAAGTCGTTTGGTTTATAATAAATTAACGGTTGGACTAAAAGATTTATCGTTTGAATACCTAAAATATTTTTCTCCGCAATTTTTAGTGGTTAATGGTGATGGAAATTCTCGTTTTGGATTTTTGGGGATATCTCCAATAACAGTTTTAGAATATATTTTTATTTTTATTGGGCTTTATTACTTATTTAAAAATAGGGAGAAATGGCGTTATCTGATTTTATTAATGCTTCTCTTTTCTCCCACCTCCGCTGCTTTATCATGGGCGGGAGAATCAATCACACGTTCGATTTTCGTTTTTATTCCAATTTTTATAATTTCAGCTTACGGAGTAGTTAATTTTGTCGGTAAAAAATACACACTTTATTTGTTTCTTGTTCCTTGTTTCTTGTTCCTTAATTTTTACTCGTGGGATTTTTACTTCAATCATTATCCAAAAAGGGCCATCGTCCTTCGCAGCTGGCAAGCAGGATATAAAGAATTAGCAAGCTACATAAAAGAAAATTATAATAATTATGATAGATTTTATATTACTAAAAAAAATGGCCAACCATATATCTTCTTACTCTTTTACCTCCAATATCCTCCGGAGATTTATCAAAAAGAATCGTCTTTATCAAAACCCGACGAATATGGTTTTGGTCAGGTAGAAAAGTTTGACAAATATATTTTTAATTTACCAAATGATAAAAATATAAAAAATTCTGTGACGATTGGTTTTCCCGACGATTTTTCTGATACGGAAAAATTCGGGACAAAAAAAATAAAGATTGGAGCTGAAGAAATCTTCTATATAAAAGAAAGTGCTACCACTACATTATAAAAAGCATGAATTAAAATGGGGACTGTTAAACTTTTTCTTTGAATCATTATTAATCCTGTGACCATACTCAAAAGTAAATCAGTTGCCATAAACATCAAAAGCATTTGACCGTTAATTTTACTACTGGCAAAAAGTATTGGCACGTGGAGAAAAAAGAATAATATACTAGCAAAGAAAGCCGAGGAATAAGCATTTTTTGATTCTTCATAAAGTCGTTTGAGTACAAAACCACGGGAAAGGATTTCTTCGGTAATTCCTGTTGCCAATGCTGTTAAAACAATTAATCCAAATTGGTTAACTGAAGGAAAATGACCAAATAGGCCAACTTTTTTAAATCTCAGATAAACAGAAATCAAAGCCGTTAATAAAAGGATTAAACCCACCCCAAAACTAATAAAAAATTCTTTTATAAAACTTTTAAAATTTTTATTGATAAATAAACTCGAAAGAATTTCTTTTTTTTCGACCGATCTGATATAAACTAAAACCGGCAACACAAAAACTAAAGGCTTAGCAATAAATTCGTCAAACCATTCAGGAAGCTTAAAATAAGTTCGATAAATGCTCCAAACAATCAAAATAACTGCCCATAAATTTAAAGCCTTCTGAGTCGAAGTGACTTCCTTTTTATCTTTCATAAAACTATTATTCCAGAAAATCTTTTAATTTTCTTGCTCTGGTTGGGTGTTTGAGTTTGCGAATTGCCTTCGCTTCAATCTGACGAATTCGCTCCCGAGTTACTTTAAACTCTTTTCCAACTTCCTCAAGTGTTTTTGGTTTTCCATCTTCCAAACCAAAACGCATTACTAATACTTTTTTTTCTCGCGGGGACAGGGTTTCCAAAACTGTATTCAATGCATCCTTCAAAAGCTCTCTCGACACTTTATCATACAAAGATGGCTGGTTAGTATCCGCAACAAATTGCTCTAAAGTTGCCTCTTTATCATCGCCAATTGGAGTAGATAGTGACCTTGGCTGTTGGGAAATCTTCATTAAATTTTCGATTTCCGGAATTGTCATAAGCATTTCTTTTGCGGTTTCTTTAACGAGCGGTTCTCGCCCCAGTTTTTGTGTCAACCGTCTTTGGGTTTTATAAAAACGGTTAATATGGTCGACCATGTGAACCGGAATTCTTATTGTCCTTGACTGATCGGCAATGGCGCGGGTTATAGCCTGTCTAATCCACCAAGTAGCATAAGTGGAAAATTTATATCCCCGTCGCCAATCATATTTTTCCACTCCACGAATTAATCCTTTATTTCCTTCCTGAATTAAATCCAAGAATGAAAGTCTTCGCCCTAAATATTTTTTTGCGATTGAAACAACTAGTCGAAGATTGGCTTTTGTTAATTTATCCTTGGCCTCTTTATTACCTTTTTCATATTTTTTCGCCAGGTCAATTTCATCAGCAAATTTCAGTAAAGGAGTTTTTCCAATTTCCTTAAGATACATTTTTATCGGATCAAGCGACTCACCATGTTTGAGAATTACTAAATGTTCCAATTCTTTCTCAATCTCCTCAACCGTTTTTTGTGATTCGTTTTCTTCACGGGTTGAGATTGTTTCAAAGATATCAATCCCCATTTTTAAAGCGTCATCAAAAAAACCATCGACCTCTTTAATGTGTTTTTCCGGATTAGGAAGAACTAATAAGATATCGTCCTGGACCAAAAATCCATCTTCTTCTCCTTGATTGATTAATTCTTTTAAAGATCTTGGTAAGTGATGTTTTATCATAGATGCTTGTATTCTATAAAGAAATTAGCTTTTTTTCTACCTCTTTTAAATTTTGCGAAATTTCTACCAATTGTTTTTTATTTTCCAAACTCTCTGCTTCTCCAAGAATTTTCTTTATTTCGCGCTTAAAATAGTATTTTTTTATTTCGTGGATTAGCCTGTCCAAACTTTCATTGGATAGATTATGATCGGTCGACGCAAACAAAAATATTTCATCAAATATCGGCTGAAGTTCGTCGGGTAAGTTCTGACCAAATTGATTAATATTAACCTTTTTGTTTTTTTCAATTTCCTCAAAAAATAAACGGCTGATCTTTTCGTAGGAAGGATGTAAAAAATATTCCGGCTTTAAAATTTCAAAAACATTGCGATAAATTTTATTTGGATCTTCGCTTTGGAACAGGATACTTAGAACATATTTGTCAATTGTTAATTCTCGACTATCTTCAACTGGCTTATTATATTTAATTTTATTTAAGGATAGTTGTTTCTTTTTTCTTTTTAATTGTAGTACTAAATTTTCAATGGTATTTTCGGAAACCTCAAGAATACCAGCTAATTTTTTCATATAAAAAGTTCGCACAATTGGATTAAAAATTTTTTCAATTACCGGAATTATTTCATCAGCAATCTTTTTTTTAGCAAAGGCTGATTCTTCCGGATATTTTTCTTGAGCGGTTTTAATCAAAAAATCATAGATTGGGATTGGCTTGGAAATTAATTTTTTAAATTTGTCAGGATCTTTAGTGAGCGCCTCATCGGGATCTTTGGCAAAATCTATAGTCACTACTCTTACTTCAAAATCAAATTTTTCCGCCTCATCAATTCCCCGCTTAATTGATTCTATGCCGGCGGTATCTGCATCCATCATTAATGTAATTCTGTCTGTATAACGCTTAAGCAGTTTTAATTGTTCGACTGTAAGAGCTGTTCCCTTGACGGCAACGAAGTTTGAATACCCGTGCTGATATGGTGTAATCATGTCCAGTTCACCCTCAACAATAAAAACGTTCTTTTGTTTTTTTATTTCTTCAAGAGCTAAATTAATTCCGAAAAGACATTCTCTTTTATGATAGATCGGCGTTTCGGGAGTATTGACATATTTTGCTTCTTTTTCGCCACCTTCTAGAATTCTTCCGGAAAAACCAAGAACGTTATTCCGACTATTTTTTAGGGGAAACATGAGGCGGCCACGGAAACGATCGTAATAACTACCTCTTTCACTCTTAACTAATAAACCATTTTCCAACATCTCCTCTTCTTCATACTTTTTTTTCTTCAAAAATAATTTTAATGAATCCCAGGAAGAGGGGGAATAACCGAGTTCAAATTTATCAATAATTGACTGATTTAGTAATCTTGCTTTTAAATACTCACTGGCTTTTTTTCCAAAATCGGTTTTGTTTAGAATATAGTGAAAAAACTCGCTGGCCAGTTGATTCATTCCAATGTATCTCTCTTTTTTCTGCCAGATTTTATCTTCAAAACTGATTTTATTTAAAGTTAATTTAACCCCTGTCTTTTTAGCCAATTCTTTTAAAGCTTCAATAAAAGTAATATTCTCCCATTTCATTAAAAACTTTATTGCGTCTCCGCCTTCCCCGCAAGCACCAAAGCAGTGCCAGATACCGCGATCGGGAGAAACGACGAAAGAAGGACTTTTTTCCTGATGAAAAGGGCAGATGGCTTTGAAGTTGCGTCCAGCTTTCTTTAAAGTAATAAAACTGCCAATAAACTCAACTATGTCAATCTTTCTTTTAATTTCCTCGATCTGGTTTTCCATTAAGTCTATTCTATCACTTGGAGCCTAAAAACGCCTATTGATATTTAATATTTAATCTTTTATATTGTATCTATATATATATGATCTATCTTTACTTAGATAAAAACACGATCAAACTGCTTTATCTGAAAAAGACTATCCTTGGCCAGCAAGAAACTCTTTATAATCAAAAAACCTACGAATCTGACCTGATTGATAAAGGAAAAATAATAAATATTGATTTATTAGCATCGGCTATAAAAGAAGTGATTACTTCATCCAATAAACCCGTGTCTGATAATCAAATTAGTCTTATTCTTCCTCAAGAATTTTTTAGCTTTTTCCGTACCACAGTCCCCTCCGATATTGCAGCAACAGCTCTTAACTCTTTTATTTCTGATAAAGCCCGCTCAATCCTGCCGGTTGATAATACTGATTTAGCCAGCGATTATTTTGTCCAGGAATCAGAGCAGGAAAAAGTTGTTACTTATTTTGGCATTAATCAGGAAACTCTGTCGAGTATTAAACAGGCTCTTACTCTAATTGATTTTAAAATTGTTTCTATCGTTCCCGATACGATGGCTTATTTTAAATTATTTGAAAAAACTCTGCGGAAAGAAAAGAAAGAAACAATCTTATATGCCGAATTGGGGCCGGATATTTTAAGTGGTTATTTATTTGACTCTTATGGTCTGATTGATGATAAAAAAATATCAATTGAATATTCCGAAACTGACAAAATTGCCGATATTCTTAAAGCAAAGATTGACGAAATCGTAACTGAAAAGAAAAAAGTTAACCGGATCATAATTTCCGGAGAAAAATCTGATACTATCCGCCAGGATACTTTTACCAAATCAGTCGGCGTCTGGACTAATCCTTTAAAGCGCATCGTCCCAACTTTTTATGAAGAATATTTAAAAATGTTAGTGCCAAAAGATGGAAAAGTATTTCCAATCTTAACTTACGATGTCTGTTTCGGTGCTTTTATATTATCTGAAGAAAATAAAAAATTTTCTCTTTTAAAAAATAATAATTTATATAGAAATAAAGTCACATTACCAAAAATCAAAATGCCAAAAAAAGAAGTCTTTCTTTTTATTGGTTCCTTTGTTATTTCATTTTTACTTTTTGTCTTAATCTCTAAATTTGGAAACAATTTTAAATTACCAAACTTTATGGCTAAAAAAAATGTAGTTACCGTTACTCCAACTGTTGTTCCTCCAACACCTACTCCAACTCCTAACTTTAAAAAAGAAGAGGTTAAGATAAAGATTTTAAATGGTTCTGGCGTTAAAGGAAAAGCCACTGAAATAAAAGAAATTCTTAGGAAGAAAGGCTATGTGGAAATCCTTACTGATAACGCTGATAATTTTGATTATAAAATTACCGAAATTCAAGTAAAGAAAGATAAACCTCAATTAGGGGAAATGATGAAAAATGATTTAAAAGACTATGTAACTTCTCCTAAAATTACAGTGTTAGATGACAAAGAAGCGTCTGATCTAGTTCTTATTTTTGCAAGTGATTTTAAGTAATTTTTATGGACGATAAAAAATCTTCTTTAAAATTAATATCGATTTTTATTCTCTCAGGATTAACTCTAATAATAGTTTCAGGATTGATTGGATATTTTCTCGCCAGAAAACAAATAAGTGTACAATCAAAGAATCAACTGACACCGACAGCATTTATTTTACCAACATCGACCCAAACGCTTACCAGCAGCGGAACTGAAGGTTGGAAAACGTGTACCAATTTAAGTTACGACTTTACAATTAAATATCCAGCCAATTTTGAGATAGATACTTTAACTTGCGACTACAACATAATGGATTATAACCTTGTAAAAGATATTAACGTTATGAATTCTATTGATAATTTCAGGAAAAATTGGCTTTTAACTATAAAAGTTGAAAGATCAAATCTTGATTTAAATCAATGGTTAAAAAATAAAGAGCTATGTCCCTCCTCATTTGAGTCATGTTCTGAAATTGAAACAGGAGTCTTTGATAACTCCATTCAATTTGATGAAATCAATCGAAACTATTCTGGATCTGAAACAATCATCGAAAATAATGGGAGCATTTATCAAATTTCTTTGTCTGCCCGAAATCCAAACATTTCCGTAAAGAATGTTAAAGAAATTTATAAGCAAATCCTCTCCACTTTTAAATTTGCAGAAAATGGTATTACCTCACAAAATGCTGTTGAAATAGTAAATGGTCTCTCCGAAGTTAAATCTTTTTTTAGTACGATCCAAAATGCACGAATTTCCGCAGATACAAGCCAAAGTGATAATAAATTTTGGGTTATCCATGTATACGAATCTTTTCCTGACCACAACGCAACTTTTAATTGGTATAAAGTGAATAAAACAACAGGAGAATATAGTGTGTATAATTAGAATTACCTATGATGAAAAATAAAATTTGTCTACCTAAAAAAATTATTCAAATTTTCTCCATATTATTTTTAATAATCGGATTTTTTATCCTGGCCAATTTCATAAATAAAACCGTTTTACTCAGTAAAAATGCTTTAGCGGCTTATAGTTGTTCTACTCCAAATCAAGAGGTAAGGCGGACTGATAAACAGATGTGCTCCAAGGTTTGTGAAAATTATGGAGGCTATCTGAAACAAGATTTTAAGGCTTTGAAATGTTGTTGTAAAGGTGGTGGGACAGTCCCGGCAACATCAATAACAACAAAAACAAAACCAACATCTCCTCCAACAAGTCCAACACCAACTATATCCCTATCAAAATCATGCGCTTTCAGTCCAATGATTTTCTGTTCTCCAGGAACCACTCGGGTTAATTATAACGGCTTTTGCGGTTGTCTAAAAACTAAACGCTGTCAGAGTGAAACCAGTTCCTTGTATGACACTCCTAATGACTATCTTTCCTGGATTGAAGAATTTAATTATAATACTGACAGTTGGCAGATGATTGAAACCTGTCTGTTGCCAAACCCTATCTGTAATCCAAATACATTTCGGTGTGTTACAATAGGCCCAACTGGACCAAAGGAATTTGGTAAAGGATGTGAGAAGGGTTCAGAGTGTCAATCGGGAGAGTGTGATACACGATACACATCGTCTTCGGGAGAAGATATTATTTCTCCCCTAAAAACATGTACCCCTTCTCTAAAGGACCAAGGTACCTATGCAAAAAAAAGACACGATACAGACGCAAAAGGCGCCCTAATCATGGCTGCCGGATTACACGCTCCTTTAGCCCTGTATTTTGCCGTCGCGTCCTCCCCTCTTCTTGCAGATACTTTTTTGATTGCCAATACGTCTGGAATGGCAGCTGGATCAAATTTTTTACTCCAACAGCTTCAACAACCAGCGATCCAGAATAAATTAGCTACTTTGAATATTGCTACCACTTTATATGCTACTTCCGATTGTGTTAAAAATGGTCCCAACGGTGAATGGTGCAATATGCTTGTAGCTTTGGCGAGCAATAACCCAGGAGAGTTTGGCTCAGCCTTGGCGACTGATGCAACAACTTTAAAGAAAGCTTTTTCTGGTTCGACTTTAGACTTAGCCTTAGGAAAAATATTTAGTCAAGCAAAAAATTTATTTATTAATAAATCTTCAACTGAAAGAATCGTTACTGCCGTAACTGAACTACCAGGTCTTCCGCAAAAATTAATATATCAACCTTTAAAACTTCCGCAACAAGCAAAGGGCCCTTGGCCGATTGGTCAAACTTTTCCGTCTAATCGAGGCGGAAATGTAGTAATCTCTGAAAATCTTAATAGTGGAACGTTTGGGATAATATATAAAGCCAAACTATATGAACCCAACCAATCTGTAAAATCAGTGGTCGCTAAATTCTCTGTTGAAATAACTCCAGCTGAAGTAGTAATTTTGACAAGTGAACAATATCTATTGGCCAAAGCCAATAATGTTTTGCCACCCGAATTAAGATTAAATTTTTCAAAACCTTATGGTTTTATCACTGTCGAAACAGAAATTGGTAAAGTACAATTTCCTGTGATAGAAAATTTTGGGCCTGGAAACTCCTTGAGTACTTTAATTAATAATAATCGTAGAATCAATCTCTCTCGTACTCAAGTAGACAAAATATATAAAGTAGCAGGAATATTAGATAATCAAAAGATATATATGAGAGATATCATGTCCAATAATGTTTTTATTACTAATGAGGGAAGGATAATACTATTTGATCCTTATATTCCGAGATTAAATAACGCAGGTCAATTATTGGAATTTACACGAAGAAAATTCCTGCCAGAAAGAGTTCAGTTGTTAAGGCTTGATATAGATCTTTTGCAATATGATTTAGCAGAAAATGTATATTATTTTAATGTACCAACCGGTAATGTTGCCGCCCTAGATAAAATGTTTCAGCTGTATCGTAATGTTATTACTATTAAATAAAAATGTTTGACCAATCTGAAGATATGGATTATTATGAGGAAATTATTATTGATGGGGTTTCTCAAAAAATAATAGAACAAGGATCTGATCAAAGATTGAGTATAAAACAAATTGAACAATTAATAGGTGAAGTTGTAGATGGCCCTACTGGTTTACCAGTCTTCCTTGTTTCTCAATTAATTTGGCGTCTGCCCATAGACTCAGACTCGAGAGAAAAAATCAAGGCAATGAGAATAGATCTTCTTAAGAAAGATAAATTGTTTGCTAATTTAGTTTTAAGCGAACAGATATTATTAAATAATGTTGAAAGATTTTGTGATAAAGAATTTGATCAACCTATTTATTCCCAAATCGAAAACGGTAAAACTCAAAGTGAGAATCAGGTCTTAAGTTTTATGTGTCAACAAATTGCCGCCCATTATCAAGAAAAAAATAAAAATTGGGTAATTCAATCTTATTTGCACCCAACAAGATCAGTTCCAGGAATTTGGATGAGTCAGACCGGTAAACATTTTGAACCTGAAGATTTTTTATCAATTGAAGCTGGTATTAAGAAACGGTTTGCCAGGACGTACCTTCCAGCAGCGGGTCAAAAGGCCGTAGGTAAGATTATTTCTGTTCAATAAATATTAATAACCTTACCTATTGTTTTTTTGTTGTTATCAATATATATTGAACATAACATATATAAGAACACATAAGATTAAATCTAAAAATTAAATGAAAAACTTTAAGTCTAGTAAAACAGGCAAGAAGAAAAAGTTAACTACATTGCTAACTCTGGGTCTAGTTGTTGCTGTTATCCTTATTAGTTTTGGTATTTCTTTATTTGTCAATAACAAAAAAACATTGCTAAATCTGAGAGCAGCTTTTAAACCTGTTAGTTGTCCAGTGGGTCAATGTGCTGGTACTTATACTTGTTTTAAGGAAGGAGAAGGAGCAGGAGGATATGCTTGTTGTGGCGGTCGTTGGAAATTAGGAAAATCGTGTTCAACTACTCAATCAACGACAGGAACTAAAATACCCGCTGGTTGTATCGAAACAATAGATGTAGGAAAGTGTCAGAAAGCTTTTCAAAATAAATTAGTCGTTGTCTATGATTATACTACAGGAGTATGTTGCCCTCCTGGGATTTCTACTCCTCTTAATATTTCTACTCCTCCTGGGAAAGGAGCTTCCTCCACTCCAAAACCCGAAACATTAAGAAAATGCGTAAAAGGTAATTTTCAATTTTGTACTTTTGGAAGTAATGATACACAAACGGGGCCTGCGGTATGTAGTGGCCTAACAGAAATGAATATTAAGGGTTGTAAAACCGTACCTCGTCTGTTTTATTGTACTAATTATGATTCAAAATATAAGTGTAATGCGTTTGGAAAACCATGTTTTTGGAATGGGAAAAATTGTAAGAATATTGCGACGCTACAATCATGTGGAACAGGACGAGTTTGCGATTTTATTAAATCAGCTAATTTTATTTCATGTCCTATTCCGGGAACAAAATTCTCAGATAGAACCGACCCATGTATTGGTGGTGGTGGTGCTGATTATGTATCTTGTTGTGTTCCTGTTCAATAATATTTATAACTTCATATAATTTAGTTTTAATCTTCGCCGCTGACTTCAAATGATATAATAGAAAACGATGGAAATAGATGTTGAACAACTAAAGACTAAATATCAGGCAATTTTAAGTAAGGCTAATTTGGGTGGGAAAAAAGATGAATTAAAAACTTTGGAAGCGCAAAGTTATGAGGCGTCGTTTTGGAGTGAACCGAAATCAGCTGGTGAAGTAATGAAAAAAATTACGGAACTCAAAAAAGAAATTGAAGATTTGGAAATGATTGAACTGTTGTTGGAGGAAAACCAACTTGAAGAAGCAAAAAAATTGATAGATAAGTATGAAATACTTCTTTTTCTCTCCGGACATTATGACCACGGTGGAGCTGTTTTTTCAATTCACGCCGGTCAAGGTGGTACCGAAGCGATGGACTGGTCGAGTATGCTTTTTCGTATGTACATGCGCTATTTTGAAAGAAAAGGCTGGAAATTTGAAGAGTTTGATCGGGTTGCCGGGGAAGAGGCAGGAATAAAAAGTTCCATCATCAATGTTTACGGAAAATTCGCTTACGGTTATTTAAAAGCTGAAGCTGGAGTTCACCGTTTAGTCCGTCAATCCCCTTTTAATGCTGATAAATTGAGACAGACTTCTTTTTCATTAGTTGAGGTTCTGCCGATGATCGAAGATAAAGAAATCAGCATTCGTGATGATGAGGTCGAATGGGAGTTTTACAGGTCAGGAGGACATGGAGGGCAAAACGTCAATAAAGTTTCAACTGCAGTTCGACTAACTCATAAGTCATCAGGTATTATTGTTACCTGTCAAACAGAAAGAGACCAAGGCAAAAATAGAGACAGTGCCATGAAAATTTTAAGGGCAAAATTGTGGAAAGTAGAACAAGAAAAAAAAGCGAAAACAATCGCCGGTTTCAAAACTGAAACTATGGCTTCCTGGGGACACCAAATAAGATCTTACGTACTTCACCCTTATAAACTTATTAAGGACTTGAGAACTGATTACGAAGAAACCCAGACTGACAAGGTACTTGATGGAGAGTTGGATGGATTTGTGGAGGCATATCTAAAGAAACAGAAATAACAATTATTTATTATTTAATTACGAATTTCGAATTACGGATTAATTCGTAATACGTAATCCGCAATTTTATAATTGAATTATTGTTAAATAATTGCTATTCTAAACTTATATGGAAAATAATAATTTGATACATACTTTGGAAACGGAGGATGTCAAAGGAATATCTTACATTTCTTTTTTTACTATGATAGCAGTTGCCGTTGTTATTGGCGCTGTTTTTGGTTTTGGCTTTTCCCGTTTTAATAAAAAAACTATAACAAATAATAGCGGAAATGAAGTAAAAAATACGGCTCAATCGGCCGGTATCGTTGATAAAAAAACTTTTAAAGATAGTGTTGAAGGGATACTCCGAGAGGGAGGAATTGATGGTGAAGGCAACTTTCATATTGAGCGTCCGGGCGGAGTTTCACAAAATGCTTACCTGACTTCCAGCACAGTTGATCTATCTGTTTATATTGGAAAAAAAGTAAAAGTTTGGGGACAAACTTTTTCAGGCCAAAAAGCCGGATGGTTGATGGACGTTGGGTTAGTTGAGATTGAGAAATGAAATCCTAAATTCTAAATTACAAATCACAAATAAATCATAAGTAATAAATTTTAAACAATTTAGTATTTAATGCTTAATGTTTATAATTTATTTGGAGCTTGGAATTTAATATTTAGAATTTATCTCAAATGATTACTTTTGATAAGGTCACTAAAAAATTCCCTTTAGGCAATACTGCATTGAACGATGTTTCTTTTGAGATTGATGATAATCAATTTGTATTTTTGGTCGGACAATCCGGTGCCGGAAAAACTACTATTTTAAAAATGATTACTCAAGAAATAAAGCCAACGAGTGGATCAATAATCGTTGATGATTTTGATGTGACCGATAAAAATTTTTCTCAAAAAATTGACTTGCGCCGAAAAATTGGAATTATTTTTCAGGACTTTAAAGTCTTGAGTAATAAAAATGTTTTTGAAAATGTTGCCGTCAGTCTTAAGGTTATTGGGAGAGATCAATCGGAGATAAAAACCGAGGTAAAGCGAGCCCTTGAATTAGTTGGTCTTTCTAAAAAAGAATTTGTTTTTCCTGTTCAATTATCAGCCGGAGAACTGCAGAGAGTGGCTATCGCTCGGGCTGTCATCGGTGACCGAAATATTATTCTGGCTGACGAACCAACCGGTAACCTTGATCCAAAAACCGCCTGGGATATTATGAAAATCTTTAAAAAGCTTGAGGGAAAAAGAACTATCATTATTGCTACTCACAATACCGATATTGTTAATTCTTTTCAAAAAAGAGTTCTCGTTTTAAAAGAAGGCAAAATAATTAAAGATCAAAGAAAAGGAGGATATGAACTATGAAAGAAATCTGGACGTCAATCAAAAGAACTCCATACCAATCGTTATCAGCTTTTTTGATTTTATTTTTTACTCTTTTTTTAACATTGATATTATTTGTATCCCTGACATTTCTTTACGGAACTTTGAACTATCTTGAAACAAAACCTCAGGTAACTGTTTATTTTCAGAATAAGACAGAGGAAAATCAAATTTTTAAAGTTCGTGATGAATTGATGAGTTCAGGAAAGGTGCTAAATATAAAATACATATCTAAAAATGACGCTTTTAATATTTATAAACAATTAAACAAAGATAATCCCCTGCTTTTGGAGATGGTTTCGGCTGACATTCTTCCTCCATCTCTTGAGATCTACGCAAAAAAACCGATCTATCTTCCCGAAATTGCTGAATATTTAAAAAAACAGGGAGATATTGATGAAGTCCAATATGAGAAGGATATAATTGACAAATTACTTGTCTTGACTAATACAATAAGAATGTCTGCGTTGATTTTTTTTAGTTATTTGATTCTTATGTCAATCGTCGTTCTGACAACAATGATACTTTTCAAAATCGCCCTTAAGGAAAGCGAGATCGCTTTATTAAAGTTAATCGGCGCTACTGATTTTTATATCAGAAAACCTTATATTCTGGAAAGTTTATTTTTGGGAATAACTGCTTCTACATTATCTTTCGGCATTTTTTCTTTTATAGTTCTTTACTTCAATTCATTTTTACAGTCATATTTTAATGGGATCACAAATCTATCGGTTGACATATTTAATTATCAACTGACAATTTGGCCATTAAATTATATTTTTTTCACGATTGTTTTTGTTTCTATATCAATATTTGGAACCGTCATTGCTTCAGTCGCCTCTTACATCGCCACTAACAAGTATCTAAGGGTATAATTAATTTAATGAAAAAAATCATAAAAAGTTTATCAATTCTGTTTGTTTTTTTACTCATAATTAACTACGTAAAAGTAAGGGCTATCGAATGCAATACAAACGCTCAATTAATAACTCAACAGCAAATAGATGAATTTGATAATCAATGTGTCAAACCTTTAAGAACACAAATAAATACTCTCTCTCAACAAATTCAATTTATGAATAATCAAATATATTTGACAACTGTTCAAATCAATCAAACTGAACAAAAAATTGTTAGCACTGGAAAAGAGATCGATCTGCTAGGTTCAAGAATCGAAGGACTAGATCAATCTTTAGACTATTTATCTAAGCAGCTTATTGAAAGAATAGTTATTGGTTATAAGAAAAAACCACTATCCCTTTTTTCTCTTCTTTTAGACAACGATAATGCCAACGATTTTCTCAATCAAGTAAAATATCTCAAAACGGCTCAAACCAACAACCAAAAGCTTCTCTATACGGTTCAAGAAACAAAGACTAATGCTGAGGAACAAAAAAAACTACGGGAAGAGAAGAAAATAGAGTTAGACAAATTAACAGAGACATTAAATTATCAAAAACAATCTCTTGATAATCAAAAAGTCCAGAAACAAAGACTCTTGGCTGATACTCAAAGTGATGAAAAAGTTTATCAACGACGATTGGCGGATGCTCAAAGAGAGCTATCCCAGGTAAGAGGAGCTGCTATCGTACTTCAAGATGCCACCCCAATCCAAGTAAAAAAGGGTGAATTTATTGGATTACAGGGAAATACTGGATATTCTTTTGGAGATCATCTTCATTATGGTATTTATAATTATTCCTCTATCAGTCAAATATCAACTGGTGACTGGTATCACAATAATTGGGCTGATCCTTCCGAGATACTATCTTCAAAGACTGTCAAATGGGACACTGGTTGCGAATCATCTTCTTTTAGGACGATTGGAAATGGTAATTTTGAATGGCCAATGGATCCATCAGCTATATCACAAGGTTCTGGTATTACATGTTATTCAAATACTTATTATAGAGGCAATCCTCATCCTGCCTGGGATATGTGGGGACCAATAGGAACTTCTATTAGAGCCTCAGAAGAAGGAAAAGCCTATTTTTGCCGAAATTGTCTTGGCGATGGTGGAAATGGAGTTTTTATTTTTCACCCAAATGGAAAAATGACTTTATACTGGCACCTTCAATAAGCTCATACTTCCCCAACAATATAGCCATATAACAATATAATCATGTGGTTTTGTAGGTTATAAGCGGTGGACTATTAATATATATTATTAAATAATTATTGGATTACGAATTTCGGATTACGAATTAATACGTAATTCGTAATGCGTAATTGAATAATGAAACAATTCATTTTGACTATTTTTGTACTATCCACTACATACTTTATACTTAATATTTCTTATGTCTATGCCCAATCAAAAATATTTATCAACGAATTCCTCATTGATCCCCAACCTCAATCTGTTGAGATATTTAATTCTGGATCAGAAAGCGCTAATATTTCTGACTGGATGATTGATGACTCCGGCGGCACGACTTTTTATACCATTCCAAAAGAAAGTATTATTTTTCCTAATCGGTGTTTGATTTTTTCTACAGACTTTAATCTAAACAAAACGTCAGCTGATACTGTCCAATTAATAAATAATTCCCAACAATTAGTTGATTCTTTTTCCTATAAATCAAGTTCGGGTTCAGGAATTTCTTTTTTAAGACTTCCTGATGGTTCAAACAACTGGACAACCGAATCAGCGACTTTAGGATTTTATAATCAAACAAATATTTCTTGCTTAATTACCCCAACACAAACGCCAACATCAATATCATCCCCGACCACCATACAGGTTCAACCGACTCCAACTGACTCGACTGATTCAACCGATTTAACCGTCTCATCTCTAACCCCTAGTCCCTATTCCCTAATCCCTGTTTCATATGACAATATCTATCTCTCCGAAGCCATGGTTAACCCAGCCACAGGAGAAAAAGAATGGGTGGAGATTTATAATAATAATGATTTTCCGGTTTCTTTAAATAATTGGTATTTGGATGATATTGAAAATACCGGATCGTCTCCAAAAATATTTTCTTTAGAAATTGATAAAAAAAGTTATGCTGTTTTTAATCTTACTATCTCAATGTTTAATAACGATGGAGACAGTGTCAGATTATTAGATTTTAATAAAAATTTAAAAGATGATTTTGAGTATGGAAAAACCGAACAAGGAAAAACCTTAGGAAGGACTTCTTTTGATTCCGATGATTTATGTCTCCAAGAACCCAGTAAAAATTTAGTTAACAATTCATGTATTAATCCTACTCCTACTCCAACTTTAACTCAAAGTCCAATAAAAACAATTATTCTCAATACTAAATCACCAACTACCAAACCAAACAACTTCGATGTATCGATACATCGAAGTATTAATTATCCAACCGAAATTGTTTTAAAAGATTATGATAATGGCGATGTTTTGGGAATAACTTCGAATACAATTAATAACAATTCATTAATCAACCTTTTAATGATTCTTTCAACTTCATATTCCCTTTTGACTATCTTCTCAATATTATTTAAAATGAAATTATTGTATGGAAAAAATAAAAACTTTTATTCATCACCTTTTCATTCCTCATGAAGAAAATAATTTTCGTGCCAAAAGCCTTCATACTGACTTTTTGACAGTCTACCTGGTCATCGCTTTTTTAATGATGTTAGTTTTTAAACAAGGCAATATCCGTGATGTTTTGGGATTTGCAACTGACATCAGCGTTGAAAAGCTTTATCAACTAACAAACGAACAGCGGCAAAAGAATAGCTTACCTTCACTTGCTTTAAACTCAACCTTGTCTTTGGCCGCTCAAAAAAAAGCCGAAAATATGTTTCAAGAAAATTATTGGTCCCATTATTCTCCCGACGGGAAAACCCCCTGGGATTTTATATTAGGCGCCGGTTATAAATACGAATATGCCGGTGAAAATTTAGCCAAAAATTTTTTATTTAGTAACGGTGTTGTTGACGCCTGGATGAACTCTACAGCTGGCCATCGAGAAAATATTTTGAAAAGAGAATATACTGAAGTCGGATATGCTATCGTTAATGGCATATTGAATGGAGAACAAACCACTTTGGTCGTTCAGGAGTTTGGTAAACCAATGACTATTCAGGCCAGTGAATCTATTCCACAAGCAGAACAAATAATTACTCAAAAAACTTTTCAGCCAAAAATTAGTCCTTTAAAATTTTCTTTTAACCTGAATGTCATCTTTATGGCTTTTCTTTTGCTGGCCTTGGCTCTTGATTTGTACTATGCTTCAAAATTTAATGTCATCAGAATTGCTGGAAAAAATACTGCTCATTTATTATTTATAATTTTTATACTGATTGGGTTATTTATGTCAACAATCGGTGTAATTATTTAAACTATGGCAAAACGCCTATATTCTCATTTGAAGACTGAATTTAAAAATCATCTTTTTGATTATTTACTTTTATTTACAGCCGGTATATTTTTTTTGATTTTGTTAAATATTTTTCGCGGACAAAGAATTATTGAGTTTTTTGTTCTTATTTCTTTTGCCTTTTTTTATATTGTCTGGGGCGTCTATCATCATATTGTCAATGAAACTCTTCATTTAAAAACTGTGGTAGAATATATCCTGATTGCGTTTATAATAATATTTCTTTTAAAAATTATTATTTTGCCCTAAACAATTTTTATGAAAGGATTAATTCTTGCCGGTGGTTTAGCTACTCGACTTCGACCTTTAACTTTGGTGACTAATAAACACCTTTTGCCTATCTACAATAAGCCAATGATATATTATCCTCTGCAATCGCTGGTTAACGCGGGAATAAAAGAAATTCTTATATCCACCTCACCCGATCACGCTGGTCAATTTGCCAATTTACTCAAAGGCGGAGATCAGTTTGGGGTCAAACTTTATTATTCTGTCCAAGAAAATCCAAAGGGCGGAATTGCTCATGCGATTGGTCTGGCGGAAGAATTTGCTAAAGGTGATAAAATTACCGTGGTTTTGGGAGACAATATTTTCAGTTATAATTTGAAACCAACTGTAGAAAAATTTAAAAAACAAGATAAAGGAGCAATAATTTTTGGAATAAAAATGCCGGGAATTGAATCAAAGCACTATGGAGTAATAGAAATTGACTCTGTTGGAAAAGTTATTTCAATAGAAGAAAAACCGGAAAAACCAAAGTCTAATATTGCTCAAACTGGTGTCTATCTTTATGATGAAAGAGTCTTTGATTTTATTCGTAAACAAAAACCGTCCAACCGGGGAGAACTGGAAGTAACTGATTTAAATAATTTTTATCTTAAAGAGAGAACTTTGGAATGTGGTCTTCTTGACTGGTGGATAGATGCAGGAACATCTCACGACGAACTTCTTCATGCTAACAACTTGGTTGCTGAAAAAGTCCGACTAGGACTAATTTAATATGGATACAACTCAATTATTGCTTTCGACAGCGGTTACAATCACAACTGTTTTGTTGATAATTGTTAGCGTTCAACTTATCTCTTTACTTAAGCAGTTAAAGAAAGATCATGGAAAAGAAGCTCATCCAGCTGTCAAAATTCCTGAGGTAAAAAAAGAAAAAACTACAAAAAAAAGAATTAGCCTGACTACTTTACTTGAAAAAATGAAGACTCGTATCTCCCACCCTAAATCCTCCAAGAAAACTTTCTTTAAGTTGTAAATAATTCTTTGCATTGTCATTCCCGCGCAGGCGGGAATCCAGTCTAAAATACCATCTTGGTATCATTTTGTATTAGGTGAGACTTAACTAAGCATAAGCCTGCTTTTTTTGATAGAATGTAGATATGCACAATTGGACAATCGACGAAAAAAACCTTAAAGAAAATGATCCTGAGAAATATGAACTTTGGAAGCTTGTTCAATCCATTAATTTTGGTTTAGATAATAATAAATTAAGTAAAAAACAACTTGTAAAAGCGTGGCCCTTTATTAAAGATAAATTGGATCCATATAAAAAAAGGGCTTTGGAATATCTCATATGGAGAAAACAATACTCACTCCCAAACAACTTGAATTTTTGGAACTTGTCAAAATAGAACCTGAAATAACAAAAAGATTTTACTTGACAGGCGGCACAGCTCTTGCGGAATTTTATTTAAAACACAGACTATCAGAAGACATCGACCTATTTACTGAAGAGAATGAAGTTGATCAGAGACTAATTGAGGCTTACTTAAAAAAAATCTCTGTTATTTTATCCGTCAAAAAAATTGATAGAAGCGTTTTTATGGGACTGGTAAGTTATTTTTTGGTTTTCAAAAATAATAGTAAACTTAAAGTTGATTTTAACTATTATCCCTTCCCAAGAATTGAAAAGGGACTAAAATTTGGCAAACTTCAAATTGACAGTATTAGAGATATTGCCGCCAATAAAGTTCATACGATTTTTGTGAGTCCAAGAGACCGAGATTATATTGATCTTTATTTTATTATGAAAAACGGTAATTTTAATTTAAATCAATTAATTCTCGACGCAAAAATAAAGTTTGACTGGCATATTGACAAATTAACGTTGGTCAGTCAACTTTTAAGGGTCAAAGAAATCAAGGTTTTGGAAACTCCTAAAATACTTGTGCCATTCGATAAAAAAGAAATGGATAATTTCTTCATAGAGGAAGCACGAAAACTTGGCAGTAGTATTTTGAAAGATTAAATATTATTATTATTTTATGGACCCAATTCAACCCCCAATTAATATTCCTGACTTTCAACCTAAACCAAACTATTTAAAAACAACTATTTTTTCAATATTAATTGTTATTACATTAGGATTGATTGCTTATTTAATTTTTCAAAACCAAAAACTTCAAAAACAAGTTTTAATCCCACCAGTCTCCCCAACTATTCAAACTCCATCTCCAACTTCAAAACCGTCATCCTCAATCTCGATTCCTTCTGACGAAACGGCAGGGTGGAAAACTTATACAAATACGGAGTGTTTTTATTCTTTCGGATATCCAAATAGCTTAAAACTTGTGAATATAGCTGATGGTGCTGATGGCACACTACCTAATAACGCTGCCATGGTTTCACTGGAAGATAATTATGAAGAAACACTACTTAATATTAATTGTGTTGGTTTTCTTCTTGATGTTACTCCAAAATCTGATTGGAATTTAACAAATGTAATCGTTGGAGATTCTCAAGCAAAAAAATTTATCTCTATTAAGCCCGAAGTAAAATTCGATATTTATCATATAAACACAAACAATTCAAAAACTGCAGGTCTAGAAATTTTAGCCAACAAAAGTCAATCCACTTCATCAATTAACCAAATCCTCTCGACTTTTAAGTTTATTGACGACAGAAGCGTTTGCGTTCCTACTTACCAAGTTGAAACCAATTCAGTAGAACTAACTGCCGAACAAAATTATTCTGTGAGTTGTACAGAACAACGTTCAGAGAAAGATTGTTTCTCTATTGATCTTTATAATCAGAAAGCTGATGACTTTAGTACTCCCGACGGAATTCCAGACTGTATCTGGAAAAATCCAATAAATACCATTTGACTTTACTTATTGCGTTTTGTATGATATATTAGTTTTTTTACTCCCCGTCTTGTATAGTGGGGTTTTTGTTGTTAATAAAATATTATATTTCCATCTACTCGATGAGCAAAACTGTCAAATCAAGCATTTTACCCCACAAAAGTTTATTCCTCGGAAGGAAAGACGAACTACTTGAAAATTTTAACTTAATAGAAGTCCAAAAAAATTCTTGGGCTGAATTTACAGATGTCCGGTTAAAAGAAATTTTTAACGAATTCTTTCCAATCGATGACTATACTAAAAAAAAGTTTACTATTTATTTTGAAGACCTGTATTTTGGTGAACCACGATATGATATTGATCTCTGTCACAAAAAAAAATTAACTTATGATACTCCTGTTTATTTGAAATTAAGATTAGTCAATAAAAAAACTAACAGCGAAAAAAAACAAGATATATACTTCTTTAATCTTCCTAAAATGACTGACCGAGGTACTTTTATTATTAACGGAATTGAAAGAGCTATTATTAATCAAATCGTCCGCTCCCCTGGAGTTTATTTTACAGCTGAAATTGATAAAACAACGGGATTAACTTTGTATAACGCAGAAATAAGACCATATATTGGAGCCTGGCTTGATATGACAATTAACAAAAATGGTTTAATTGAAATGAAGATTAATAAAAAAAGAAAGTTTTTATCGACAGTTTTTCTTAAAATATTTGAAAATGATACCGAAAATGATATTATTAACTACTTTAGTGATATTGATAGAAGCTTGGTCGAAAAATATCTCATTCCTACTCTTAAAAAAGATCAAACAAAAGGTAAGGACGATGCTGTTTTGGAAATTTATCGAAAAATTCGACCAGGTGAGCCTCTTATTTTGGAAAATGCTTATGAAACAATAAATAATCTTTTATTCAATCAAAAAAGATATTCACTTGCTGACGTTGGACGATATAAAATTAATAAAAAATTAGGATTAAATATCGAAATAAAAAGAGAAAATCGTTTATTAACTAAAGAAGATATAATTGCATCTATCAAATATCTTCTTACTCTAACTCGAAATAAGGGCGAATTTGATGATATTGATCATCTAGGTAATCGAAGGCTCCGAACAGTTGGAGAATTAATTAGCCTATATGGAATCAGGGTTGGAATGGTTCGGGTTGAGCGAGAAATAAAAGAAAGAATGAGTTTGATATCTGGTGAAGAATTAAATGTTTTACCAAGTCAGGTTGTTAATTCAAAACCATTAATCGTGGCCATTAATTCATTTTACAGAACCAGTCAATTATCAACTATTGTTGATCAAACTAATCCGTTATCAGAACTTGATAATTTAAGAAGGATCACAGTCGGCGGGCCCGGTGGAATTGAAAAAGAAAGAGCTTCCTTTTCAATCCGTGATATTTCTTCCTCTCAATACGGAAGAATTTGTCCAATCAGAAGTCCAGAAGGACCAAATATTGGCGTTGTCACCTATATGGCTCTTTATGCTAAAGTAAACAAATATGGTTTCTTGGAAACTCCTTACAAAAAATTAGTTAAAGAAAAAGGTGGAAGTAAATTGAAAGTAAAAATATCAGATGAAATCGTTTATTTACAAGCAGATGATGAAGAAAAATATTATATTACTTCGGGGGACGTTAATACAGACGAGAAAGGTTATTTAACCGATCAAATGGTCACAGCACGTTATGAGGGTGATCTTATCGAGGTTCCAGTTGAAAAGATTGATTTAATAGATGTTTCACCTCGTCAGGTATTGGGTGCATCAGCTTCTCTTATTCCCTTCCTTCAAAATGATGATGCCTCAAGAGCTCTAATGGGTTCTCACATGCAATGTCAAGCTGTGCCTTTGATTAATCCTGAAGCACCTATTGTAGGGACAGGAATGGAAGAAAAAGTTAGTATTGCTTTAGGAAGGACTATAAAAGCGTCGGAAGACGGTGTTGTAAAATACGTTGACGGACAGAAAATAGTTTACAAAGGAAAAAGTGATAAAACTTATGAATATAACTTAGAAAGATTTACTCGCACCAATAAAAATGTTTCTTTTGATCAACGACCAAAAGTTAGTCAGGATCAAAAAGTAAAAAAAGGTGAAATAATCATTGACGGTCCTTCAACTGATAAAGGCCGTCTGGCTTTAGGAAAAAACTTGTTAGTTGCATATTCTTCCTTGAATGGATTAGGTTACGAAGACGGTTTTGTTATTTCTGATAGGTTGGTTAAAGAAGATGTTCTTAGCTCAATTACAATGGAAGAGTTTATTGCCGACGTCATTGATACTAAACTTGGATCGGAAGAACTTACCCGAGATATACCAAATGTTCGTGAGGAAATTCTTCAAAATCTGGATAAAGATGGATTGGTAACTATTGGTACTGAAGTAAAAGGTGGAGATGTTTTGGTTGGTAAAGTTGCCCCGAAGGGCGAAAAAGAGTTGACCGCAGAAGAACGACTGCTTCGTGCAATTTTCGGGGAAAAAGCTAAAGACATTAAAGATACGTCACTCCGAATGCCTTACGGAAAAAGGGGGTCAGTTATTGATATTGAAACTATTAATGGTAAAAAGGATCCAAATGAACTTGAACCAAGTGTTCTACAAAGGATTATTGTTAATACAGCTCAACTGCGAAAAATAACCGTTGGAGATAAATTAGCTGGCCGCCATGGAAATAAGGGTGTTATTTCAAAAATTCTTCCGGCTTGGGACATGCCTTATCTTGAAGACGGAACACCAGTTGATGTTATTTTGTCCCCTCTCTCAATTCTTTCCCGTATGAATTTGGGTCAGTTGTTTGAAAATCTTATGGGAGTTATTGCCAAACACACAAATACAAATATTTCCATTCCGGTTTTTGAAAAGATCAAGGAAGATTTTATTTCCAACGAACTTAGAAAGTCAGGACTACCAATTGATAACAAAGTAACCTTGTTTGATGGACAAACAGGTTTACCTTATGAACGAAAAGCACTCGTCGGAACCAGTTACATCATTAAACTTATTCACATGATCGAAGATAAGTTTCATGCCCGATCAGTCGGGCCTTACTCTTTAGTCACTCAACAACCATTGGGAGGAAAATCACAATTAGGAGGACAAAGATTTGGAGAGATGGAGGTTTGGGCTCTTGAATCACACCGGGTACCATACACACTTCAAGAATTATTAACAATTAAGAGTGATGATGTCCGCGGTCGGACTAAAGCTTTTGAATCAATCATCAAAGGTATTGATATTCCACAATCATCGGTTCCGGAATCATTCCATGTCTTAGTTAAAGAATTAAACGCATTAGGATTGTCAATTGATTACGCCAAGTAGTTTATCAAGTTTCAAGTTTGTCAAGTTTTTCAAGAATAAAATGTCTTGATGAACTTGATGAACTTTATAACTTTATAACTAATTTATGGAAGATATAAATACAGTAGATTTTTCCGGACTAAGAATTACTTTTGCCTCTCCTGAAACGATTATTAAATGGTCTCATGGGGAAGTAATTAAACCGGAAACTATCAACTATCGAACATTTCGAGCTGAAAAAGACGGTCTTTTTGATGAAAGAATTTTTGGGCCTACAAAAGACTATGAATGTTACTGCGGAAAATATAAAAGAATGCGTTATAAAGGAATTGTTTGTGATCGTTGTGGCGTTGAAATCACCACTTCAGCTGTCCGCAGGGAGCGAATGGGTCATATTAAATTAGCTTCTCCTATTGCTCATATTTGGTATTTTAAAGGAACATCATCTACCCTAAGTATTATTTTAGACGTTCCTCCACAAGCCTTGGAAAGAGTTATTTATTACGCTCTCTATTTAGTTAAAGAAGTTGACAAAGATAATCAGAAAAAAACTTTAAAATTTATTGAAGAATTACAAAAGGTTGAACTAAAAAAAATTGAAGAAGATTTTGTTAAAAAGGAAGAAGAAATTAATGTAAGCTTTGAAAAACAATATCAGCTCCTTGAGAAAAAAATTGCTCATAAAGAGCAATGGGAAATCGCCAAACAAGAAGTAGAATTTAAAAAGCGAGAACAATTGAAGTTATTATCAAATGAACAAACTGATACGAAAACCAAAAAATCAGCCTATTTTGAAAGAGTTTCTAAAATTGCCCGATCAATAAGACCTTTTGACGTTATCGAAGAAGATGATTATCTATTTTTTAAAGACAACAACGTTGCCGATTTTTTAAACGTCGGTATGGGTTCGGAAATTTTATATGAGATTCTTTCAAACTTTGATCTCATCAAACATTATGCCCGTACCTTAGAACTATTAAATGAAAGTAAGGGAGAAAAAAGAAATAAACTTCTTAAAAAAGCCCGAGTCCTTGAAGCTTTTATTAAGGCAAAAATTGACCCAAAGTGGATTGTCCTTACAGTTCTACCTGTTATCCCTCCAGATCTTCGTCCGGTAGTTCAATTACCGGGAGGAAAGTTTGCCACTTCTGATCTAAATGATTTTTATCGACGGGTTATTAATCGCAACAATCGTCTAAAACAGTTAATTGATCTTGGAGCTCCCGAAATTATTTTAAGAAATGAAAAAAGAATGCTTCAGGAAGCAGTTGACTCGTTAATTGATTTACAAAAATCACGAGGTAAAAGTCGTTCAACTGGATCCAATACAAAAGTACAAAAATCTTTGTCTGATATTTTGAGAGGGAAGCAGGGTCGATTTAGACAAAATTTATTAGGTAAGCGAGTTGATTATTCTGGGCGTAGTACCATTGTTGTTGGTCCAGAATTAAAACTTAATCAATGTGGTTTACCACGAGAAATGGCATTGGAATTATTTAAACCATATTTACTTCATGAAATTATTATACGAGGTTTGGCCCCAAACATTAAAAGTGCTAAATTATTCCTGGAAAAAAAGGACACTGTTGTCTATGATATTTTGGAAGAAATTACTAAAGATCATCCTGTCCTTCTTAACCGTGCTCCGACTTTGCATAAACTTTCTATCTTAGGTTTTTATCCTGTTCTTACAGATGATAATGCCATAAAACTTCATCCGGCTGTTTGCTCAGGTTATAATGCTGACTTCGATGGAGATGCTATGGGTGTATTTTTACCATTATCCAAAATGGCAATCGATGAAGTTAAACAAAGAATGTTTCCTTACCACAACTTACTCAAACCATCTGATGGCTCACCCATCGTTCTTCCAAACAAAGAGATGGCTCTTGGTTGTTATTACTTAACAACAATTAATAGCCACATGGAAACTAAAAATCCCGAAGATTTAAAATTCTTTGCCACCGAAAATGAAGCGATGAGATTTCAGGCGATTGGAAAAATTAAACTTCGTCAACCTATAAATGTTGGGATTAATGGAAAAATAATCAAGACAACTGTTGGTCGAATAATCTTTAACCAAGCTTTGCCTTTTGAACTTCGATTTGTGAATAGCGAAGTTAAAGCTTCTGATTTAAAGAATATTGTTGTTTCTGCCATGAAATTATTTGAAAATGAAAAAGTTGGAGAATTAATTGATAAATTAAAAGAGATTGGTTTCTGGGCCTCAACTATTGCTGGCGGACTATCTCTTTCAATTTTTGACTGTCAAATAATCCCGGAAAAGAATAAGATTATTAACGAAACTGAAGATGAAATTAAAAAAATTACAAAAAATTTTGAACAAGGCTTATTAACATCGGAGGAAAAAAGACGTTATTCAAACAAACTTTGGATTGATGTCACTGAAAAATTAGCTGATAAAACTTGGGCTGCGCTTGACGAAGAAAATCCAGTAAAAATAATTATTAAATCAGGAGGTGCCAGAGCATCTAAGGAACAGCTAAAACAGTTGGCAGCTATGAAGGGACTTGTTGTTGATCCAATGGGGAAAATCATTGAAGTCCCAACTAAATCTAACTATCGTCAAGGTTTGTCTATTTTTGAATATGTTATTTCTGCTCGAGGAGCTCGAAAAGGTTTAACCGATTCAGCTTTAAAAACTGCCGATGCCGGATATTTAACCCGACGCCTCGTCGACACATCTCATGATATGATTGTCCGAGAAGAAGACTGTCAGGTAAAAGAGGGATTGACAATTTCAACCATAATGTCTCGTGGAGAAAAATTTAAAGAGAGGATTAAAAATCGTTTTATCCTCAATGATCTATTAAATGAAAATAAAGAGGTTATTATTAAAGCAAATGAATTGATTAATAATGAAAAAATAGCCTTAATAGAAAAAAATAATATTAATAAAATCGTTGTTCGTTCACCTCTTTACTGCGCATCATCTTACGGAGTCTGTCAAAAGTGTTATGGAACAGATTTATCAACAAATAGAACTGTAGAAATTGGCGTTCCTGTTGGAGTCATGGCTGCCCAATCAATCGGTGAACCGGGAACTCAACTAACAATGCGAGTTCGTCACTTTGGAGGTATTGTTATTTCCGATGTAACTCAAGGTCTACCTCGAGTAGAAGAGTTATTGGAAACAAGAACCCCAAAAATAGTTTCTCCGATCGCAGAAATTTCCGGAAGGGTGGCAATTGTTGAAGACACAGAGAAAGAAATTTATGACATCACTATAACCGCCCTCAATAAAGAATCGACTATTCAGGAACAAAAATTCACAATCCCAAAGTCTCAGAAATTAAAAATTAAAGACGGTGATTTAATTAGTGTTGGGGCAGCGTTGTCAGAGGGTTACCTTGACATTGACGATATCTTAGCTATTAAAGGTTTGAGGTCTGCTCAGATTTATTTATTAGATGAAATTCAAGATGTATACGAATCCCAAGGAATCTCCATTCATGATAAGCATTTCGAGGTTATTATTCGAAAAATGAGTGATAAAGTTATTATTGAAGATGAAGGTGATACATCCCTTATTAAAGACGAGGTTGTTTCAAAGATTCGTTTTACTGAAGAGAATAAAAGAGTTTTGTCAAAAGGAGAGCGACCCGCTTCTGGAAAAGTTTCTATTCTTGGTATAACCCGCGCTGCCATCCACACCGACTCTTGGTTATCAGCTGCCTCATTTGAACAAACAACCAGTGTTCTATCCAGCGCCGCTATTAAAGGTCAAACAGATTACTTGTTAGGACTGAAAGAAAATGTTATAATTGGCAGATTAATTCCCGTTACTGAAGAGTTAATTAGTAAATATTACGGTAAGTTTGCAAATCAATATGCCAACAATCAACCAACTGATAAAAAGGAAGAGAAAAAACAGGATTAAAAAATCAAAATCTATTGCCCTTAAGATGAGCTTCAATTCATTGAAGAGGAGATATAATAAGACTAATAATCCGCTAAAGAGAGGTGTTTGTACTATTGTCAAAACCATGACACCAAAAAAACCTAATTCTGCCTTAAGAAAAGTAGCCAGAGTCAGATTGTCCAATAAAATAGAAGTGACCGCCTATATTCAAGGCGTCGGTCACAATTTAGCTGAACATTCTATCGTCCTTGTTAAAGGTGGAAGAGTAAAAGATTTGCCAGGAGTCAAATATCATATTGTCCGTGGAAAATTTGATGCCGCCGGAGTTGATAAACGAACCAGTTCAAGATCAAAATACGGAACGAAGAAACCACATGTTAAAGTGGCCTAAGAGTTTATCAAGTTTCAAGTTTGTCAAGTTTTTCAAGAAAAATTATCTTGATAGACTTGATGAACTTTATAACTTTATAACTTATATTTATGCCTAGACACAGTTACAAAAAAAGAATATTTAAAAAAGATAAACTTTTCGACAGTCTTGAAGTGGCCAAATTAATCAATTATATAATGATTAACGGTAAAAAATCAGTCGCTGAAGGACTTGTTTATAAAGTCATGGACGAATTAAAAAAACAGTCTGACGAACCTTTAAAATTATTACATCTAGCTATCGAAAACGTTGCCCCTATTCACGAAGTTAAAGCTCGCCGTCTTGGAGGCGCTTCTTATTTGGTTCCGACTGAAGTTCGACGAGAGCGAAAACTAAAACTCGCTCTTAACTGGATTATTGATGCCGCAAAGGCCCGAACCAATAAAGAATATCATACTTTTGATAAAAAATTATTGGTCGAAATTGTTGAAGCATCAAAAAATCAGGGAGCCGCCATAGCAAAAAAGCTGCAAACTGAAAAATTAGCAGAAGCTAATAAGGCTTTTTCTCACCTCAAGTGGTAAGAAAGTTTATCAAGTTCCAAGTTTGTCAAGTTTTTCAAGTTTATCAAGTAGTTTGATTTCTTGATGAACTTGATGAACTTTATAACTTTTCAACTCTTAATTCATGGCCCAACAACCCGTTGTCACAAAAAATCGCGATGTTCCACTCGACAAAATTCGTAATATTGGTGTGATTGCCCATATTGATTCCGGAAAAACTACCACTAGCGAAAGATTTCTTTTTTATACCGGAAAAACTTATAAAATTGGAGATATTGATGATGGAGACACTCAATTAGATTGGATGCCACAGGAGAGAGAACGAGGAATAACAATCGTTTCTGCCGCCACGACTACTTTTTGGAATAACTATAGAATCAACATCATTGATACTCCTGGCCACGTCGATTTTACGGCCGAAGTTGAAAGATCTCTTCGAGTGCTCGATGGTGGAGTAGTCGTTTTTGATGCCGAAGAAGGAGTACAAAGTCAATCAGAAACAGTTTGGCGTCAAGCTGATAAATATAAAGTCCCCCGTATTTGTTTTATTAATAAAATGGATAAGCTCGGTGCTGATTTTGAAGCAACCGTTGAGGAAATTAAGGAAAGATTAGGTGCCAACCCAATTATCATGACCGTTCCGATTGGAAAAGAATCTGAATTTAAAGGAATTGTTGATCTTCTTACCTTAAAAGCCAAAATTTGGGATCAAGATACCCAAGGCGTCAAATATACAACAACTGATGAAATTCCGGAAGATATTAAGGATAAGGTAACTAAAGCTCGATCTAGAATGGTTGAACAGATTGCCGATCATGATGATAGGCTTTTAAATAAATATCTAAATGGTGAAGAAATTACCGTTCTGGAACTAAAAGCAACATTAAGAAAAGCTACAGTTGCCTATAAGATTGTCCCTGTTTATTGTGGAACTTCACTACGTAATAAAGCCGTTCAACCTGTCCTTGACGCAATTGTTGATTTTCTACCGTCGCCTCTCGACTTAAAAGAAATCACAGGAATTAATCCATTAACTAAACTTGAAGAAAAACGAGCCCTTAATCAACAAGAAAAATTTACAGGCTTGGCTTTTAAAATTCAGCTTGATCCTCACGTTGGAAAGCTAACTTATGTCAGAATTTATTCCGGTGTTTTAAAATCGGGTTCTTATGTTTATAATGTCAACAGAAATAAACAGGAAAGAGTTAGTCGAATATTACTGATGCATGCAAATAATCGAGAAGAAATTGATAAAGCTTATGCGGGTGAAATTATTGCTGTCATCGGACCTAAAGATTCAAAAACCGGAGACACATTATCTGATCAAGATCACCCAATTATTTTAGAACAAATTAATTTTCCGGAACCAGTCATTTCTTTAGCAATTGAGCCGACTACTAAGGCTGATCAAGAAAAACTATCTTTTGCTCTACAAAGATTAGCTGAAGAAGACCCGACTTTTAGAGTCAAAGTTAATCATGAAACCAATCAAACAATTATGTCTGGAATGGGTGAACTCCATCTGGAGATTTTGGTTGACCGAATGAAAACAGAAATGGGAATGAATGTCACAGTTGGAAAACCCCAGGTTGCTTATAAAGAAACCATTACAAAAGCCATTGAAGACGTTGAAGTAAAGTATATAAAACAGACCGGAGGACACGGGCAATATGGACATTGTGTTATTAATGTTGAGCCTCTTGCTCGAGGCGAGGGAGTTAAGTTTGTCAATAAAATTAAAGGTGGCTCTATTCCTTCCGAATTTATTCCTTCTGTTGAAAAAGGTGTTATGGAGGCAACCGAAAAAGGTGTTCTTTTGGGTTATCCAATCACCGATCTTCAAGTTACCTTAGTCGATGGAAGTTATCACGATGTTGATTCTTCAGATATCGCTTTCAAAATTGCCGGATCAATGGCATTGCATAACGCAGTTAAACAAGCTGGTCCAACCTTAGTTGAACCAATCATGAAACTTGAGGTTACAATCCCAGAAGCTTTTATGGGAGTCGCTATTGGTGATATTTCTTCAAAAAGAGGAAAAATTTTAGGAACAGAAAAAAGAAGCAGAGCTGTTGTTATTAAAAGTCATGTTCCCCTATCCGAACTTTCCGGATACGCAACTATTATCAGATCTTTAACCGAAGGCCGGGGTGTTTTCTACATGGAGCCAAGCCATTACGAAGAAGTGCCGAAGAATGTCATTGCATTAATGCTTAAGAAATAACGATTAGATAATTAAAGAATTAACGAATTTCGAATTACGAATTATTTTTTAATCCGTAATCCGTAATCCGTAATTAAAAAATTGTTTAATTAATCAGATGCAAATCCTAGTCTTCTCCGATACCCACCTCTACCTTCCCTTTGATAAAAAAAAGTTTAACTTTCTTAAAAAAATAGTTAACGAGTCCGACCAAGTGATTATTAACGGAGATTTTTTTGATGGTTATATGAACACGTTCGATAAATTTGTCAAATCTGCTTGGAATCAACTTTTTTCTCTACTTAAAATTAAAAAAACCGTCTACATTTATGGCAATCACGACGGAAAAAAATCTTCTGATAGTCAAGTAAATCTTTTTTCTGAAATACAGACAGAAAGATATAAAATAAACATCGATAATAAAATCTATATTTTTGAACATGGTCACAAAACCAGACCAACGCCAGATATGTTATTTAAAATGAGCTGGAGGTTCAAACATTATGGAATAATTTTTGTTCATTTTATCCGTAATTTATTCATAAAAATATTTGGTAAATTGGCTGTAAAAATTATGTTTGGCCGCCTAAATAGCGGTGCAAAAAGATACATTAAAAGAAACTATCATCTAAAAAATAATGATTACTACATAATCGGTCATAATCACTTTGGTGAAGTCGATGAAAAAAATCACTTTGCTGCTTCGGGAATGATTCTTTATGGATTTGCTCAATATCTAACGATTGACTCAATCTCCGGAAAAATAACTCTTCACGAAGAATGGTATAAATAACTACTTGACATAGTGAACAAGTGTTTACTATAATGGTTTACATATGATCGAAGACAGATTGACCAGTATCAAAAAATTTTTCCGAAAGAACAGACGCCTACCCTCTTATTCAGAGATGTTGAAACTCTTTAATATCTCTTCCAAAAATGCCGTCTTTAAAATAATTAATAAATTAATTGATCTTGGATTTATTGAAAAAGACAGTAAAAAACTTTCTCCTACAAAAAAATTTTTTGCTCTACCTTTACTTGGAGTCATCAAGGCCGGTTTCCCAATCCTTGCTGAAGAAAATAAAGATTATCTGACGATCGATGATTATCTGATCGAAAATCCACAGACTTCTTTCCTACTTAAAGTTTCGGGTGACTCGATGACTGGAGTCGGAATATTTGAAGGTGATATTGTGATTATTGAAAAAAATAAAAATGCCAACATTGGGACTATTGTTCTCGCTCAGATTGATAATGAGTGGACTTTAAAAATTTTAAAAACCGATCGGAAAAAACATATTAATTATCTGGAGGCCGCTAATCCCAAATACCCGCCTTTTTACCCAATTAATGATCTACAGATCTATGGTATCGTAAGAGGCGTCATCAGAAAGATTAATTAATTTAATCAATTCCTTTTCTGTCGAAGTAATTACGGTTTGATAGCTGCCGATCAAGTTAAATATTAGTTTTTGATTATTGTGATCCAGCTCTGAGAATATATCGTCAAGTAATAAAATTGGTTTTTTCTTAAAAAAATCTTCTAAATATTTTAATTCATTAATCTTCAGCCAGAATAAACTTAAGCGTTGCTCGCTACGGGAACCGTATATGTGGATATTTTTTTTAACTAACGATTTGTCAATCATAAAAATATTGTATTCGTCTCTATGTGGGCCAACTAAAGTTCTTTTGATTAATAATTCTTTTTGAAGTGATTCGGTAAATCGTTCCTGATTAATTTTATTTTCTTTATATTCTATTTCAAATTTTTTTGAATCAATAATACTGTTTGAATTTAAAAAAAAGATATATTCTTGCCTCTTCATAATTAGGTACGAACCATTGCCTATGAGAAGTTTATTCCAGTAATCAAGTTCTACATCAAGGTTCTGACTATCAAAGCTCGATTCTAAAATCTTATTTCTTTTTCTTAGCGCCTGATTATAATTTGTTAAACATTTTTTATATTCTGAATCGATCCCAGACAAAAATTTATCGAAATATTCACGGCGATACGACATTGTTCTATCAATTACTTCTATTTGTTCCGGAGAAAATAACACAACAGGAATTAAATTTTTTAAATATGAATGACGACCCTTTTTTGTCTTTTCTAAAAAATATGTTTTACTTAAACCAAAGTCATTAATTGTTAAATCTATTCTTAAATTGCTAATATCCTTATTTTTTTTATTTTCTATTTTTGCGTCAACGTAAGAATTTTTTTCAATAAATTTAATTAGCTGTTCTTCTTTACTTTCCCTAAATCCTTCTCCCTTCAATATAAAATAAATTCCCTCCAGTAAATTAGTTTTTCCCAGGGCATTATCTCCAAATATAGCCGTTAAATAAGGGTTAATTTTAAAATGTTTTTTGTCAAAGTTTCGAAAGTTGTGGAAAGAAATTGATTTGAGGATCATGTGCTTATGACGGTTCCCTTGAAAGTTTCTCCATTAATAATTTTTTTAATATTTTGTATGTCATTACCGTTAGCAATCACAACGGTTAGTTTTAAACTTTCAGCAAGTTTTGTTGCAATCGGATCAAAAGGAGAGTTGTGTCCCGGCATCCATTTGTCTCCAACTAATTCTTTCATTGCTTCCCATGTGATTTTCTTTAATGGTTTAGCATCGGAAAATTTACCAGGATCGCGATCGAAAACATAATCAATATTTGACATGTTAATTATCATTTTTGCCTTATGATCACGCGCCAATATTACCGCATCATAATCTGTAGAGCAACCAGGCATCCATCCAGCTCCGATTGCGACCGGTTCCGTCCAGTTTTCAAGTTTTCGGTCGTAATGTTGTATGACTCTAGGATTTGCAATGTCCTGAAATATCGTTCTAAGAAGATGTCCATTAAGATGAGTTGAATGAATACCCAACCAATCAAGGTCCTCTCTAGTTAACTTTCCAATAACCGCTGTTCCAGCCTCCTGATATCGTCGGGCCAATTTGCCTCCACCGGCAATTAGCATAAACTTCTTTCCACTCGCGACTTCTTCTCTTATTAATTTATTTAACTTGATTAAAAAATCTGTATCAATCCCGCCATTGGGGACAATGAGACTACCGCCGACGGAAATGACTATTGGGGATTCTTGCATAGATATATTGTAGTTTATTGAATCAAAAAATTCCACCGCCTAGACCAAAGATGTAAGCAATTAATCGGGTCACTAAAAATGAGATGATCAAAAGGATAAAACCAATAATTCCCGAAGTAATTTTTGCCTGACCGGCCTTAATTTTATCAGGGTTTCCTTGAGACATCATATAATCATAGCCCCCGGAGATAAGAACGAACAGAAGAACTATTCCGGCCATCGGCATTATAAAACCCAAACCTTTGGAAATAATCGCCCCTAATGAATCAACGCTTGAGTCGAGAGGACCTTCAATAGTTTGAGAGCCTAAATTTAGAGATTGGGCAAATAAATTTTTCATACAACTTTTTTACTACATTTCGGACAAACTGTGGTTGAATTTTGAATAATCTCATTTTCAAAATCCCAACCGCACCCCTGACAATGATATTTTTTTGTTATTTTTGGCTGAAAAACAGTTTTTTCAATTTCAAAAATCAATTCATCTTTGTCTACTCTCACTCTGATCAAATCCCCTGCCTTTGCTTTACCGTCAATAATCAAATTAGAAATCGGATTTTCAATCAATCTTTGAATTGCCCTTCTTAAAGGTCGCGCTCCATACAATGGATCAAAACCTGCTTTAACAATCTCTTGAATTACTTCGTCGGTGTAAGCAAATCCCATATTTTGTTCTTCTATTAGCTTAATAATCCCTTTCATTTGAAGTTTTACTATCTCCACCATATCCTGAAATCTTAATGGCTCAAATACAATTACTTCGTCAAAACGGTTAATAAGTTCCGGCTTAAAAAACTTAGTTAATTCGCTCATTACTTTGTCTTTTATCCCTTTAAAGTTGCTCTTATCTTTTTCGTCTTCAACTTTTGACTTTTGTACGGGTTTTGCGCGCAAAACCCCTATGTCTTTTGATTTTCCTTTCAATAATTCATCCTGAATTAATTTGGTGCCAAGATTGGATGTACAGATTACAACCGTATTTTTAAAAGAAATCATACGACCTTTATTATCAGTCAACCTTCCATCGTCAAGTATTTGAAGAAGAATATTAAAAATATCCGGATGAGCTTTTTCTACTTCATCAAAAAGAACAACGCTATATGGCTTTCTTCTCACCTGTTCTGTCAACTTTCCACCTTCATCATACCCAACATAACCTGGTGGGGCTCCAAGTAATTTAGCCACTTCATGTTTCTCCATAAATTCTGTCATATCAAATCTAATCATTAACTCTTCGCTGCCAAATAAAATATCAGCTAAAGCTTTGGCCAATTCAGTTTTTCCTACCCCAGTTGGTCCAAGAAAGACAAAGCTACCGATTGGCCGGGCAGTTGATTTTAAGCCCGCTCGTCCACGTCTGACCGCTTGGGCCACCGAGGCGACTGCGCCTTCCTGATCAATTAATCTTTTATGGATAATGTCTTCCAAGTGGGTTAATTTTTCCGTTTCGGATGACGAAATTTTAGCTACAGGTATCCCTGTCCAACGGGCAATAATATCTTTAATTATTTCAACAGTTACAGCTCCAGTAGATTGGCTTTTCTTAAGATTAAATTCTTCTTTTTTTTCACTTAGACCGGAATTTATCTCATCAATTTTTGATCGTAATATTCTTGATTTGACTTTATCTGCCTTTTTTTCTGATTCTTTTAATTCTTGATTTAATTGAGCAATTCTTGTCTCAAGTGATTTTATTTCTTCGGGGAGTGAAATTAAAGGAAGACGAACAGCGGCGGCTGCCTCATCAATCAAATCAACGGCTTTGTCTGGTAAGAATCTATCTCCAACATAGCGTTTTGATAAGATAACGGCAGCTTCAATGGCGTCATCGGGAATTTTGACTCGATGAAAGGCTTCGTATTTATCTTTTATGGCTTTAAGCATCTTTATCCCCTGTTCTTCAGTTGGCTCGGGAACTAAAACCGGTTGGAATCGCCGCTCAAGAGCCGGATCTTTTTCCACATATTTTCGGTATTCGGTTAAAGTAGTTGCCCCAACGATTTGAATTTCACCTCGAGCAAGCGCCGGTTTTAAAAAATTAGAAGCGTCGAGAGACCCTTCGCCAGATGCACCGGCCCCAACGATATTATGAATTTCGTCGATAAATAAAATAATTTGACCTTGACTAGCCTTTACTTCTTCAATCAAATCTTTCATTCTCTCTTCAAATTCACCTCGGTGTGAAGCGCCAGCCAACATACTCATCAGATCCAATTGTAGAATTCTTTTGTTTAGAAGCGGTTCTGGAACTTCCTTGGCAACAATCTTTTCTGCCAATCCTTCAACTATGGCAGTTTTTCCAACCCCCGCTTCTCCGACTAATGAAGGATTATTTTTTGTCCGACGGGATAAAATATGAATCACCCGTTCAATAACGGATGATCGCTCAACCACCGCGTCAAGTAAACCTTGAGAAGCTTTAGCCGTCAAATCAATGGTAAATTGTTCAATAGCTTTCTTTTTATTTTTTGCTTTTTCTTCTTCTTCGTTCAAGCCTTCTTTTTTACCGACGACTTTTTTGTTTAATTCTTCTTTGTTCAAACCAAGCTTAACTAATACCCTTGCCCCCACTCCTTCCCCTTCTTCAAACAACGCCAATAATAAATGTTCGGGCGCAATAAACTCAAATCCCAACTTTCGAGCAACGACGAGTGCATCATTAAGAATCTTTTTCATTCTTGGGGAAAATTGTGGCACTCGATTAACTGTTCCCCGTTTATAAATCTTATTTAATTCGTCAGTTACCAACTGAGGTTGAATTTTTGATTCTACCAACAAGTTATAAATTTCACTATCAGTCGTCAAACCATATAAAAGATGCTCGCTGTCAACCAAATCAGATTTTAATTCTTTCGCTTTCGTTTGCGCCGCCATCATGACACGGTTTGAACGTTGAGTTAGATGGGTCATTAAGTCTAAATTATTTGATGTTGGGGGAGCTGTTTTTGAGTTAACGGGTTGACGGGTTAACGGGTTAGGGTTTTGAACTGGCGACGGAGGATTGGCATTTGCTATTTTATCATTTGTTATTTGTTTATTTGTTATTGAATTGTTATTTGTCATTTGTCCATTTGACATTTTCGCCTTATCATCTGCCGCTGGTGGATTTGCTGTTGCATTAGTAGTCGGTTTTTTAATAAAATCAAAATAGTCAGCCATATTTTCATTATCAAGAAAATGGCCCCGATTGTCAACAGTTTTAGAGAAAAATAAAAAGCGAAGATATCAAATTTTTTGCGGTTTAAATTCTTCCGTCAAAAAATTTTAGATATCAAGCTTTTATATTATATGAAGAGAATTTATATAATCATCGCCGGAGCTTTCCTTATTCTTTTGATCGTTACCTCCATGTTCCTTTCTCTCAAAAAAAAATCAGTAACAAACACTTCGTCAACCTCTCCCTTTCCTACTAGTCTTCCTCGTCAAGACTCAAATAAACAAGTCGATCAAAATTTGTCCAATTTGTCTAATTTATCTAATTCGTCTAATTCTCCACTTGATATTTCAATAATTGAGCCTATTGAAACCGAAGACTTTAAACTTCAATATTCTCCAAAATTAAACAAAGTTGTTATCGAAAAAAAAACACCTCAAGCTGAAGAGCAGTTTCTTAATTGGGCTAATCAAAATCAGACTCAGTTAATTGAAGATCCTGATTTAATATTAATCGTTGATTCTGGACAAAACCCTGATGATTTCAACCCGCTTATTGATTTCTTAAATATTTTTATGAACTTCGGCCAAGGTTCTCAACAATCAAACAATGGAACAATCGAACAATCCCCCAGCCCTTCTTCTCTATCCCCTAACGGTCTAACCCCTAATCCCTCCATGACTTATTATGCTCAAGGTGGTGATCTAGGGAATACGCCACTACCAGATGGTTGTACACTAGGTTATGCAGGTTGCGGACCAACAACCGTCGCCATGATTGCTTCTAGTTATCTGAATAAAAGCTACGATCCAAAAGCAATCGTTAATTTGTACAAGTCTAAAGGTTACTATCTTGGATGTGGTGGTTCAAGTTATCTTGATGCTCATGAACTTTTAGGTAATCTTGGACTAAAAACAACTGACTACCTTTTTTTTAATTTAGAAAAAGCTGATACGGTTGTTCCTCAATTAAGAAAATCCATTGATGCGGGCTGGACATTTTTTGCTTTGGCTCGTTTTTGTGATGATCCTAAAAAAGGTTATTGTGGTCATATTTTTTGGATTACGGATATTGATGATAAGGGAAGTATTTTTGCCTACGATCCAGGTTATGGACGTTATGAAATACCATATAATGAAAATAGCCGTTACCCATACCCGTTATATAGGCTGGCGTTCGGGGTAAAAAGATAATTTAGAATTATGAATTCATAATTAAGAATTATTTGTGAGCAATTGTCATTCCCGCGTAGGCGGGAATCCAGACTAAAATCACATTTTAGATTAATTTTGAATTCTGAATTATAAATTCTGAATTAATATAATGGATTCTCAAAACATCAAAGTTTATCTCGGAATTTCTTTCGCACTTATAATATTGTTTATATTAATCCTTGTTATCCCCTTTTCCAAAAAACCCTCTCCTTATTCTCCAACCCCTAGCCCTTATTCTCCCTTCCCCACCTCAATTGAAACTAATCCAACTGATTCAACCGACTCGACTGATTTAACCGATTCAACTTCCCCCATCGTTGTTCCCGCCGACTTTACCGGTGTGCTCGAGGAACCGGTTCCTCAACAAATAATTGATTTGGCCGCTCAAAAAAAAGATTTGAAATCAAAAGTTCCATTGAACCTTACCTCTTTTTTAATTGACTTTGATTACAACGAGGATAAATTTGTAGTATTTATTAATGACCCAAAAGATACTGCCCAGAAAGAATTTGAAAGCTGGAGAGGGGCCAATTATCCTGGATTAAGAGCAGAACAATTTTTAATCAAATAAATTGTCATTCTCGCGTAGGCGGGAATCCAGTCTAAAATTACTATATAATCAAATTATGTTTCTTTTTTTAAAGCCTGTATTTAGTTTCTTAAAAAAAACCTTTCTCGTCATCGCTGTTTATTTTATCGTCATCAGCCTATTTTCCCATTTCATCGGTAGGGACAGGGTTTCCCTGTCCTCAAAGTCCGACCCAATCAAACAAAACCGTGCTGAGATCTACAAAGTCATCAATGATAAGGAACTTAATAAAACAAAAGAGGGAAAATTGACAGTCGCACTTTATAAAATGTCCATGTGCTCGATGATCGGCGAAGCCTGCACAGATAATCCTGCCGACGCTGATAAAAACTATGGAAAAAGCGTTTTTGGCTTTATGAGCAATCTGATTATTATCCCTTATGCAAATCCCCCTGCATCTGGTGTGATGTGGGCATATGAAGGACTGCAAAACGCTGGCTTTGTCCCGAAAACAATGGCCACCGAAGGCATCGGCTTTGCTGCCATTAAACCATTTTCTAATCTTTGGAAAATCTTTCGTGATCTTTCCTACATGCTTCTCGTCATCGTTTTGATTGCCATTGGCTTCATGATCATGTTCCGCGCTAAAATCAATCCCCAAACAGTCATCTCCGTCGAAAACGCCCTCCCTAAAATTGTTATTGCCTTAATTTTAATCACTTTTTCTTTCGCTATAGCAGGATTTATTATAGACATTATGTATGTAATAATTGGAATAACTGTTTCTGTATTGATTAAAGATCCCACAAAAGTTACTACATTTAAGAATGAGTATATGATGGCATCAGGAATGGATCTTTGGCGTGATGTTCGCGGCCGTTTTGACACTCAATGGGTAGGAATGGCTTTAGGTAGTGCCTTTACTCAAATTGTTCCTATTCCAGTCTACCTTACTTTTAGAACGGCGGGTGGAATATTAACTGTATTTTTATTTAGATGGTTTGTTCAACATTTAGTTAATTCTGGTAGTGATCTATTAGGTTTAGCTAATTCGAATATAGGTCTTGCTACAGCGGTTTTAGGTCCAGGGAACATAATAAAATCATTAATTGAAACACCTTTGCTTATTTTTTTCTTGATTTTTTTGTTTTTAATTGGTTTTATATATCTTATTCCTTGGTTAATATCTGCTGTTATTGGTCTTTCTTTTATATTCTTGATGTTTAGACTTTTTTTTCTTTTATTTTCCAGTTATCTTAAACTGATTATAAATATTATTATCTCTCCTTTACTACTTTTATTTGAAGCCGTTCCCGGGAAAAATGCTTTTAAATACTGGATTATGAACTTAGTCGGCAACTTAATAATTTTTCCTATTATGATCTTTGTTTTTATTCTTGCGTATCTTATTATTTTTGATACAGCATCATCAGATATGACTGCTCGTCTTCCTTATCTTTATGGAATTGATAGTAATTCTTTCCGTTTAATGATTGGTTTGGGAATAATATTTTTAATTCCTGATTTTGTCAAAACTATCAAAGAAGCTTTGGGTATAAAAGAATTACCATTCCAAATAGGAGTAGGGACATACTTTGGTGGATTAGCTGCCGGTGGAGGTGCTTTGATGGGTGGAATTGGACAGTTTGGTAGCATAAGTTTGGCTCTTGGCGCATTTGGCCCAGGCGGAATCCTTGGAAAAACAAAAGCAGCGCAAGAAGTTCAAAAATGGCTTGGCTTGGCCGAAGTCGGACCTCCAAAAGACAAAAAACCAATAGACCAGGGCTAATTGCCAAATCCTGGTATTTTAAGAATATTCACTCCAATTAATTTTAAAATAAATACTGAAAATATTATTAACATCAACCCCATGATACATGAAGTTATCATCTCTTGAGCTTTTTTAAGCTTTTCCGGATTGCCTTGCGATGACTGCATCATAAAAGCTGCATAGATTATACATAATAATGAAAAACCACCCGCTAATCCAATCCCCAATCCAAAAACAGTTTCTTCAATAAATTTCTTTGTATCAGTCTTTATACAGCCGATTCCAGAGAATACTCCACCATCATTAGAACAAGTCAAACAGGCTGATCTATCTTCTGGTTTTTCTTGCTTTTGGCAAAATGCATTTAATGCTGATAAATAATTAGGGGTTTGAGAGATTGGTTCTATACATTTACAACTTAAGTCATTGGGATTAGTAGTTGACTGAACACCTGTATAACATGATTCTAAATTCTGACCAACAATTTCTTTATATACGTTAATTATTGGCTGTATAAAATTATCTTTAGCAAAATTGGTAAAAAAACTCAAACCACTCATCACGCCACTTAACGGCCCTACGTTTGGAGGAATAAACGAAGATGGATAATAAACTCGACAACATTGATTCCTTAATGGATCTTCAGCTACTCCACAATTAGATCCTGGAATAGTTATATTTGTATTTAATATTGATGTTGGCGTCTGGGCTTGGGCTTTTGGCAAAGAAAAAAATAAAAACGCACTGAATAAAATAAATGAAACAAATAAAGCCAAAAATATTTTCTTCATAGTTTCATCTTATCAAATCTCAAACTTATATTCGCATAATTTGTATCATTTGCATTTCTTTACCCTGTTAAATAGTCTCTTAATCTCAATTAATTTCTATATATTTCTACCTATTTCAACTTATTTCAGCTTTCTACTGCTTCTTCTTCCCTCCCGCTTCATCCATCGCATCCTTAATATATTTCCATAGTAAGAAAGCAATTGCCAATGGCAAGAACTGATTGAGCATATCCCAACTAATTGCCTTCCAATCTGCTCCATGTTCTTTCCTTAATCTTAACGCATTATATTCATAGTCAACATGTCTTTTCTTAAACGGAGTTTTAAAAGGTTTTTTGGTAATTGGATTTATTATCCAAATATTTTCAGGTTTACCACCTTTAAATTCACCATTATCAAATTTTTGTAGATCATAAGGGTTATTTTTTAATAAGCCGTACGATTCCATTGCGACGGCAAATCTATCAATATCCCGCGAATCCCATTCCCAGACGGCCGTTGACCGGCCGGCATATTCAGCAGCTATGGAGTTCTTTTTCCCGAGTCGAAAAAGCCCAAACAACGGCTTTGCCATTCCGTCTTTTTTAAAATAGTTAATGATCGTTCCGGCCATTTTATACATGTACTCATAGGTATCTGGAACTCCACCAATGTCAGTGATTGCTTTTTGGGCTTTTCTCATGTATGTAATAATCTCTGAAAAATCATGTTTTCCGTTTATGGCTATCTCATTTAAAATTTGTGGCATCTGAAGAATCCATTTAGTGAGATTTTCCTCGACTGAAGAAACATCTTTGATCGCGCGGGCAACCATTCGTGGTCCGGTGGCCCGGAAAGACATTAGGGAAATATCAGTATCTTCTAATCCAAATGTAAATTTAAATTCCTTAATTTTTTCATACGCCTCACTATCTAAAAATCCTCCCTTATCCAGGTCTTTTTTTATATACTGAAAAAGCTCAACTGCATCCTTAATTTCTTTTTCCGATTTGAATGTTTTATTTTTTCTATTCTTATCCTCTGATGCATTTTCAGAAAGAAGTTCTCTAATTTTGCTTTCGTCCAAACGATATGGAAGATTCTTAATGTCATCAATTTTATCTAAGGTCCAATCTTTATCAAATTTCATATTATTTCTTATTTTTTCGCTTATCTGCCGGCGAAGAAGCATCTCCGCCACGTTAATATCTTTCATGACTTCATCAAAATGTCCCCTCTCCCAACCTTTCCCCTTAAATTCGTTCCAGATCTTTGTCCACCGACTGACCCCTTTTTCGTTAAGTCTGTTTTTATCAATTCTCATAAATTTTGTCGGAAATCTTTCCGCCACATAGTGAGCGATAAAATTATTCATAAATAATTTTGATGTTTCCAATTGTGTCTGTTCTTCCCAATTATTATTTGATCCTTTTTTTACTTCTTTTAAAGCGTTTTCTTCGCCTTTTATTTTTAAACTATCAATATATTGATTAAACTCGCTCTCTTGAAAGTTGTCTGGATTTTTGGAAAAATACCTTTTGTACATATATTTGAATAATTCATTTCTTTGATCTGCTAAAGATCCTTTGGTGGTTTTTAAAAGATCTCCGGTTCGACCCGGCATTTGTGCCATAACAAAATCATAAATCGCCTCATAACCAATCGCCTCCATTGCCTTAAAAGTTTTTAACGGATCAAGAACGTTGGTACTATATTCTTTTCTCTGAGCATCTATTTTTTTTTCAAAAACATAATGTCCATCAAGAGGATGTTTCATCCGCCAGCCTTTTCTTTCCCCCGGACCGCCAACTTTGCCAATATTCATCATTGAATCGGCAAATGTTTCTTTTGGTAATCCACCTTTACCGATAATACCTCGGCCTCTTCCGACCGAAAGAGCGTCATGATATTTGGCCGCATTTTTTAAAGCTTTTTGATGATCCCACATTTCTCCCGGTTGACCATCAACTGACATAAAATACATCAAGTTAATATTATGTTCCCCTTGCCATCTCAAAATCGTATGCATTGGATTGAAGACGTTTAGAGATCCGGCATCGTTGGTAGAATAAGAAGCGATCATTCCTTTGCCTTCAGAATCAAGCGGGTCGGCATAAGCTGACATTTCCGACTCGGTTAAAAATATTCCCCGACTAATTCCAACTGCCGAGTTAACAATATTATTGACTCTTTCTGCTGTTAAATCGGGATAAAAATCTTTTAATTGTTTGATTACTTGTAATTCAATATTACTGTTGACTCTCTCTAATTTATTGCTTAGTTGGTCCGGCCGATGCCGGTGATCCAGCTGAGCAAAGTCTTCCTGAAGCATTTTATCGTAAAGCTGATAGGCCTGCATAACATACTGGCCATCCGGAAGCAATAAAATTTCATCAATGCCAACCCCCTTAATATGTTCGGCAAATTCTCCTAACTGATGATAAAAACCCTCTTTTCCTGGAGGATGTCCGTAGATTGCCCGGGAATTATGAAAGTATTCGGCTTTTTCAATCGTATGATCGATCGTCACATAAACATGTTTAATAAAATCTGTTAAACCAATTCTTTCTCCATGTGTTAATGGATGAAGTCTGGGATATATTTTTTTATCTTCTCCCTCCTTACCACGTTCTTGGATATATGGATCCGAAACACTTTGTTCATATAAATGAAGTTTATCTATTCTCTTGGCTAATTTATCGTCTCCACCTTCTATCTGTCCTATTTTTGTCATCAAAGAATTAATAGCCGCTTGAATTCTCTTTTGAATCATGGCCGGTCCTTGAAAAATATCTTCCTGCATTATCTGTTCATAAAATTTATTGGGTGACTTTTGTTGTAGTTCCAAAAATAATTGATTAATGACATCGGAAACTTTCCAATCAAACGCCTCTGATACTTTTTCTCCCCAATGTTTTTCCACTTGCTTTTCCAAGCTGTCTCCCGGCTCAAAATTTTTATTATTTTTTTCATAATATTCTTTTATATCTTCTGCCATTTTCTGTTTCACTCTAATTGCTTCCTCTCGTCCTCCTTTTAAAAATGTTCCCTCATTCATTGCCTCTAGATAGTCCACAAATTTTTCCGGATCATAGAAAGTTGCAATTAAATCTTTTTGAACATCGGTGAATCTCGTTTCGTAATAACCTCCATCTGGACCAAATCGTCTATCTCTGCTTTGACCCATTTCTTCCATTAATTGTTGCTGTTGTTCCGGTGTTAAAGATCCTTCAGGATTCGAGGCATTTTGTGATTCTTGCTGTGTAGGTCGAAAAATCTTTAACATTTCTTCCGGAGTTAATCCAAAATCAGTTGCTCTACTTCCAACTGCATATTTTATTTTATCGGCCGCTGTTGGATTTTCGCTGGCCAAATTATCAAGATCTTGCATGAAGTTACTTTTGGTTTCTCCAGGTTTAGATATGATTATATCTTTAGCCCCTTCTCCCAAAAGATAATCTCCCAAAGCATTTTGAATTGCCACGGCTTCTGAATCTGTCGGTGGTACTTTGGATAATTCTCTAAGAACTCTTTGAGCTTTTACATTTTCAGCTACATGGACATCGTTGTCTTCCAAGGTTGATGCCTTTATTAAGGCTTGGCGTAAACCTTGCTGTTCTTTTTTAATATCATTTTTTTGTTGTTCACTTACTTCACTTGATTTCGCGGCTTCTCTTAAGTTTTCTAAATTTTTTTGTGCCTGTTGGTAATCGTTCAAAACACTTGCGGCAACTTCAGATTTTTGTTGAGCTTTTTCTTGTGGAGTAGCCTCTGATGCATCAATCGCTCTTAATTTACTCATAATTTCCTGCACTGCTTGTGCTGCCAAAACGGCTTGATCCGATTCTTTATTTTGTTGTTGTTCAGGTGTATTATTTGGTCCCATATTAAAAATATATCAATTTTGGAGAAGCTAAACAAGTGACGAAATCATAATTAACCAATTTGACCAATTTTACCAATTTACCAATCAATAAAATAAATGTTAGAATCAAATTATGAATATATATCGTGATACTGAAAAAGATATTCATAAAAGAATTTATAAATTTGTCGTAGCTTGTTTTAATAATATTGTTAAAAAAATTCCAAAATCTAAAGAAAATCTTTCCATTATCGAACAAATAGGTTCATCTCTTACATCAGTTGGTGCAAATGATCAAGAAGCTGATGGCGCATCTTCTTCTAAGGATTTTGTTGCTAAATACATGATTGTTAGGAAAGAGGCTAAAGAAACAAAATATTGGTTAAATATAATTAAAGATACGGAAATCCTATCTGAAATTATTGTTAATCCATATATTCAAGAATGCCATGAAATTCAAATGATTATAAGCAAGATCATTCAAAACGTACAACAAAAATAATTGGTATTTATTAGTCGGATTGGTAAATTGGTTAAATTTACTTTTTAACCTCTATCACTAACTGTCTCTCACGTCCCTCTCCCACTGACGAAGTGGTTAGTTCCGGGTAGTTGGCGGTGACAAATTCGTGGATCAATTTTCGCTCAAAAGATGAAAGCGATCTTATATATCCGGCTGTTCCAGTCGCTTTGGTTTGATCGGCGTACTCTCGTGCCATCGTTTCCAATCGCTCTTTTTGTTTTTCGCGAAAGTCGTTGACGTTGACCAAAATCTCAACTCTTTCATTGAATTTTTTGTAAAGGATTACTTCCAATATTTTTTGAATTGCTCGGATCGTTTCTCCATGGCGGCCAATCACAGTTGAGACTTCTTCATCAGTTTTAATAATTACCTGAAAAACCCCGCCATCATCAGTTACTTCTACCTCAAATTTTGTTATCATTTTTCCCAAAAGTTCTTCCGTCTCTGTTTTGATTGTAGTTATTTTATCCATATTATTTTTAAAAAAATATTAAATATTAAAGATTAAAGGTTAAATAAATATTAAACTTTTAAACTTTAAAAAAAATCTGTTTAATATTTAATCTTTAACAGTTTATTTAACATTTAACATTTTAGATTTACTATTTGTTTTTCTATATTGCATTATACCCATTATCGAAAAAATATTCCAATATAAAGCCAGGCCTATTGGTAAAGTATATGAGAACCAACCGATCATAAGCGGAAACATGTATTTCATTTGCGTGTTCATGGCTTTTTGGAAATCCCCTTGACCTTCTGGTTTTTTATCTTTATCTTTGCCAACCGGTACAACCGCGGCAGTTGGACTGGCTTTTGGCATAGAGGCTTGAGCTTGAAAATACTGTAGAATTCCTGTTATCAACGGAATTAATAAATATATCCAGGTACCGGCTTGTTTTGGCGTTTTAACCAAATCTAGTCCAAAAAACCAAGAATTAACCGAATCTATTTTCAAAAAGGAAAAATACAAAACTTTATTTATAGCCGTAATTGTCTTTTCTGCATGACCGTTTAATAAAAATAAATTTAGGGTGTTATATAAAGCAATAAAGATTGGTAGTTGGATAATCATTACCAAACAACCGGAGGTCGGATTAATTCCATGTTGTTGATAAAGCTTCAACTGCTCAGCTTGAAGTTGTTTTTTATCATCTTTATGTTTTGAAGAAAGATTATCTAAATGAGGTTTGAGTTCCTGCATTTTTTTGGCTGTTTCAATCTGTTTCTGAAAAAATGGTTGAAAAAGTAAACGAACAGCCACGGTAAGCGCAATAATTGCAAATCCAAATGCTCCTGGAAGTTTTATAAATAAGAACAGTTTATAGAAAACAACAAGAAGATTTAAAATTGGATGGGCAAAAAAGGGGTCAAATATATATTGAACAAATTGTTGCATAAAAATTTAAAATTTATACTGTGAGCTTCGCTCTTCCTTTTCCTCTTCTTCTTTTCAGCACTTTTCTTCCATCATGACTATCCATTCTCTTTAAAAATCCGTGTTTTTTCATTCTTTTTGCTTTTTTTGGCTGCCAGGTACGTTTCATAACTTTATAATTTCTCTAATAATATTGATTCTCCATTAAACACTTTCCAAACTGTTTCCGTTACGAATGGAGTGAACGGATGAAGCATCTTTAGATTCTCTAAATATACTTCTTTCAATTTACCGAGAGCTTCTATATTACCATTAATTACTTCATCTTTCAATTGTTCTATGTAATAATCGGCAAACCGATGCCAAATAAATTCATAGACCAAGCCTAAAGCCTTTGAGAACTGATAACTGTCCATGTATTTGATGTATTGCTTTTTCTCCTTTTTATATTCTTTTTGTAGTTCATTTAGTGTTTTAGATTTATTTGTTACTTGGGATTTAGAATTTGGTGCTTGCAGATTCATCTCAATGAATCTGCCCATATTCCATATCTTATTAATAAAATTTCTCATTCCAATCACTTTTTCTTCAGATAATGAGACGTCTCCCCCTTCTTTGATTCCAAAAATAAGCGCTGACCTAAGAGCATCAGCCCCATATTTATCAATCATTAGGATTGGATCAATTACATTTCCCTTACTTTTACTCATCTTTTGACCTTTGGAATCACGAACCATTCCATGTAAAAATATTGTCTTGAAGGGAGTTTTTTTTGTGGAAAAATATCCGATCATCATCATTCGGGCAACCCAAGCTCGGAGTATATCATGCCCTGTTTCCATTACTGAAGTTGGGTAAAAATAATCAAAAGTTTCTTGTCCTTCTGTCATTAATGTGGCGTAGGGCCATTGAGCCGATGAGAACCAGGTATCAAAAGTGTCTTCGTCCTGCTTAAAATCATCGCCGTCACATATCTGGCATTTTTTTGGAGGTTCTTCCGAGATAAACCAGCTGTTTTTACTTTTACATTTATAGGCCGGAATCCTTATTCCCCAAACAACCTGTCTTGATATATTCCAATCTATGAAATCATCAAGTATCGTTGTTAATCTTTTTTTGAATCTTTTTGGTAAAACTTCAGTTTCTTTTTTTTCAATTAATTTTTTTGCTCCATCTGCAAGAGGTTTTACTTTTATAAACCACTGCTCCTTAGGTAACGGCTCAAGTACTTTTCCGCATCTATAACACGTTCCAACGCGATGAACATAATCTTCTTTTATTTTTACCATGTGACCTTTTGCTTTGAGATCTTCAACAACCTGTTGACGGGCTGAAAAGATTCTAAGTCCCTGATATTTACCGGCATGTTCGTTTAATTTACCGTCAAATCCTATTACCTGCTTCATTGGGAGGTTGTGTCTTTTGGCAATTTCATAGTCATTAAAATCGTGAGCCGGAGTTACTTTGACGGCACCTGTCCCGAATTTAGGATCAACAGCGATGTCAGCAACTACCTTTACTTTGAATGGTCCAATTAATCCATCAACTTCTATTTCCTGACCGATCCATTTTTTATATCGCTTATCATCAGGATGGACAGCTACCGCCGTGTCTCCAAACTTTGTTTCCGGCCGGACAGTTGCTAGAGTAAATGGACCGTATTTCATGTAATATAACGGGTCCGTTCTCTCAACATATATCACTTCAAGGTCAGAAAAAGAAGTGCCGCAGTTCGTGCAGTAATTAATTAATTTATTTGCTCTATAGACCAATCCTTCATCGAATAGATCTTTAAATGTTTTATAAACAATTTTGACGATCTCCGGGTCCATTGTAAATTTTTCTTTAGACCAATCAAGGGCAAAGCCAAGTCGTTTTAATTGACTTTTAATTGTATTTTTGTTTTCAGCCACATAATCCCAGATCATTTTGTATAGTTCGTCTCTTTTATAGTCATATCTGCTCTTGCCTTGTTTTTTTAAGTATTTTTCAAATACAAACTGTGTTTCTGTACCAGCGTGATCTAGCCCAAGCAGCCAAAGAGTCTCTTTTCCCATCATTTTATTGAATCGGATCATAATATCCTCATAAGTAAACATTGCATGGCCCAAATGAAGGCTGCCATTGGCATTTGGAGGGGGAAGAATTATAGAAAAAGGCTTTTTCTTTTTGTTAACGGATGCCTTAAAAAAACCTTGATCTTCCCACTTTTTATAAATTTTTTCCTCAACTAATTGTGGTTGATACTTTGAATCCATATTAATGCTCATTATTATATAATAATTTCCTATGAACTGGACTTTAATTACGCTTCAATGGTATGTAACTTTACTCATTATTGGTGTCATTTTCACTCCTTTAACCAAAAAAATATTTAGAAGTTTTAGTTTCGATTTTGGCTATCCATTTGCCAAAACTCTGGGAATTATTCTCTTAAGTTATTTCGTTTTTGTTTTAGGAATTGTAAAAATTTTACCTTTCAATCGTCTCGCATTAATTTTTTCCCTCTGTTTATTTGCCATTATTAATTTTTTTATTTATAGAAAACAACGTAGAGACGTGATTAATCACGTCTCTACAACAAACCATTGGCCAATGATAATCGTCGAAGAAATCCTGTTTATTTTTTGCCTCTTCTTCTGGACCTTCATCCGCTCTCAGGAACCTTCGATTCACGGCTTAGAAAAATTTATGGATTTTGGATTCATAAATTCAATACTGCGAACTAAATTTTTTCCGCCAAAAGATATCTGGTATGCGTCTGAACCAATTAATTATTATTATTTTGGCCATCTAACTGGTGCTCTGTTAATAAAACTCAGTAACATAAAAGCTTCTGTTGGTTACAATTTAATTCTGGCGACCATTTTTGCTCAAGGAGTGACTCAGGTATTTTCCCTCATTATAAATATCATTAGAAAGTATTATCAGAAAATAAGTCAATTTAAGGCGGTTATTTTTGGTTTAATTGGTGCTTATCTGATAAATCTCGGTGGAAATCTTCATACAATCTATCTTTTTACCAAGGGCTATCCTAACGAAACTCCAATTCCTTTTTGGAAAATACTGTCTGGCTTTAATCCGACTGTTTATTGGTACCCAAACGCTACCCGTTTTATTCCGTTCACAATTCACGAGTTCCCCTCATATTCTTATGTGGTTGCGGATTTGCACGGGCACGTGTTTGATATCCCGTTTGTTTTATTAACACTGGCAATATTATTTATTATCTTTACGTCAAGTCCCTCCTTCGCTAAAGCTTTGGAGGGCAAGCAAAATTTAAAGTTAAAAGTCAAAAGTTTTTGGCAACTGATTTCATCTGATTCTATCCAATTTTATCTAATTTCATCTGTATTTCTCGGTTTCATGACGGCCGTTCATTACATGACCAATGCTTTTGACGGGCCGATCTATATATTGCTTACCTTATTTATTTTCTTTGTGATGTTTGGATTCTCTTACAAATTATTTTTAAATTCATTTGTTCTTATTTCTTCATTTGTCATTTTTTCCTTGCCATTTTCCTGGTATTTTAAACCCTTTATCAGTGGCATTGGCGTTAATTGCTCTCCTAAATTCTTAACTGATATTGGTAAAATCGGCCCTTTTTTATTTGAAGCCGGCAACTGTCAGATATCCCCCTTTTGGATGCTTTTTATCTTATGGGGATTCTTTTGGATTTCGTTTTTGATATTTTTGTTTATTGTTTTTAAACAGCACAAGCAAAACATTAGACCTACCCCCTACAACCTACCCCCTACAACCTTATTCATTCTCATTCTCTTCTCTTTTGGCCTTTTCCTCACTATTATTCCTGAATTTTTTTATATCAAAGATATTTATCCAGCCCATTTCCGCGCTAACACCATGTTCAAGCTTGGCTACCAGGCTTTTACGATGATGGGGATTGCTTCGATCGTGACCTTCTTTCTTATAAAGTACAGACAAGGCAATGCCTTGTCTGTACAAAAAAACAATGGAACAATGAAACAATGGATCAATCGTCTTTTATTGTTTATTTTTATTTTCTTTCTCTTTTTCCCGTCAATCTATCCTTATTTTTCCATTCCTTCTTACTACGGATCGCTTAATCGTAAAGTACAACTGGACGGCCAGGATTGGTTAAAAAATGATTTTTTAGAAGATAATGAAATAATTAACTATCTAAATAAAAATGAAAAAAAACAGTCGGTTATTTTAGAAGCCCAAGGGGACTCTTATACTGATTATGCGAGGATATCTTCCTTCACCGGACTGCCAACTGTTGCTGGCTGGTGGGTCCATGAATGGCTCTGGCGCGGTAGTTCTGATGTGGTCGGCAATAGAATCCCTGATATTCAGAAACTCTATGAGATGAATTTAGAAGATGAAAATGAAGATTACTATGTAGTTCAACCAAATGATTATTTAATCAAGATAGCTGAGAAACTTAGGTTTAATAATTGGAAAGATTTATATGAATTAAATAAAGATAAAATAAACGATCCAAATCTTATTCATCCACAAGAAAAATTAATAATATTCAAGGAAGCCAGAATAAACAAAAATAAACTAAAAGAACTTAATGCTTTAATTAAAAAATACCAAATTAAATATGTGGTAATCTCACGGTTAGAACGGCAAAAATACCCTAATTTAGATGAGAAAAAATGGTCAAAAATAGGTAGATTAATTTTCAAGTCTTCTAATGGCTTTGGAGCTTTGTATAGACTAAATCAATAAACGCAAAAGCCTCGCTTAGCGAGGCTTGACAAACCAAATTTTATTTGCTATCGTAGTACCGAGCATTACTATACGTCGTTGCCTTAATATACGAGCGGTAGTGATGCTCTTTTTGTTATAAATGATACAACGTTACCGGTATTCTTAAATTCTTCTTCGCTAATTTCCTAAATTGATCTGCTACGAACCCAATTAATTCATTTTTCTTCTGATATTTGTTTTTAAAGATTGTTGATCTCTTCATATCTTCTACTATAAACAAAGTTAAATTGTTTGTCAAGACCTATAGAAAAATACACTTCGTCTATGAGACATCTTATAGTATTAACAGTTCGTTATTTATTGCTACAACAACATAATAAAAGTTATCCAAAGTCAGTGGATAACTATATTTATACTCTAAAATGACTTATCTAGTATAATATTCCTATGAATTTGTCTCTACTTACCTACAATACCCTGTTCAACAATGGCGTCAATAAACTTGGCGAAGTGATCAATTCTTATCATCCGGACATAATTTGCTTACAGGAAGCTCTGACAGATGATAAAAGTATTCAAAAAATTGAAAAACTTGGTTATAGAATGGCGGATTACTCTAATTCTTTTGTTAAATTCGGTAAAATATTTGGCGTAATTACTTTTTATAATCCAAAAAACCTTGAATATAGCGATTCATTTAAGCTTGATCTCGGAATTAACTTTGGTGATTTCTTTTTTAATATCCTAAGAATTGTATTAGGTTACAGTCAACCAAAAACGATTTTGGAAACAAATTTTACTCATAAACTGACAAGGAAAAAAATCTGTATATGTAATGTCCATTTATACGTTGTTGGCAGTAATGAATTGAGGGTTAAGCATATTAATCAAGCTTTAAAGTCAATCAATCTTTCAATAAAAGCTCCATTGATTATCGTCGGTGATTTTAATTATTTTCCATATAAAAGAATGCGGCTTGAGAAGATGATGGCTAAATTTGGATTATTAGAGGCAACTGCCAATATCAGGCAAACAATGAAATTTTCTAAAAGTGGAAAATTTGAAAAATTTAATTTTTTTCAACGGTTAACCTTACCATTTATAAATAAATTCCTTGTCAAACAAATAAAAACAGATTATTCGTTCTACCGAGGTTTAAAACTGATAAAAACTGAAAGAGTCGAATCTCATTCTTCCGATCATTATCCTATTATTTCCACCTTTAAAATATAATGATAGAGCTGTTAACTTCAATCAGTCAAAAGATAGGGCAAAATAAAATCTATCAATACATTTTTTTTACTATTGCCTCAATTATAACTATATCTTTCATGGGTTATTATTTTGGAACTTTCGATCAAGCTATCCATATCCCCTACTTAAAGAAAATGGCCGATCCCAGTCTTTTTCCAAATGATAAATTCTTAGAACTAAGGAGCTATCATTATTCATTTTTCTGGTTTTTCTTTATTCCATTCTACAAATTCGGAGTACTTGAAATTACTATGTTTATTACACATTTTTTGGTAACGTTCTTAACTTTTCTGGCCATTTATGATCTTACAAAAACACTATTTAAAAATTCAATTGCTCCTTTTTTGGCTGTAATTGCTTTTATTTTTCCTCATCTTGGTTTTGCCGGATTTCCTATTTTTGAGTTTAGTTTGTTAAACAGAACTTTTGTCCTTCCTTTCTTATTGATATCAATTAATTTGTACTTAAATAAAAAGCCATTCTTTGCGCTTTTGATTCTGGGTCTAATGTATAACCTTCACGTTATTTCGGTAAATTTTGTGTTAGCAATGTTTCTTTTTGATTCATTATTTAGAATTAAAGAGATAAGATTTAAAAATCTCATAAAACAATTTCTTACTTTTCTTTTATTTGCTTCACCGGTTTTGATATGGAAGTTCAGCAATTCACATGTTGATGTAGGGTTGGATCGAAGCTGGTTTTACATAATAAATAATAGTCTTTTAGCTCACGTCTTTACTCTTATTACAACAAATCTTTTAATTAACTTTACTATTTTGAACGGTATTTCTACTGTTATTATCTTTTTTTTAACCTTACCTGTAAAAAAAACCATTAATGATTTAATTGTTAGGAATTTTATATGGGCTTCCATAATCATCTTAATAGTTCAAGCCATCGCAGGAACGTGGTTTCCTTTAACGATAATTATTCAGTCGCAAATAATCAGAGTCGGTATATTTATTAATATTTTTGCCTATTTATATTTTGCCGGCTACATATCTGAACTATTTAATGACAAAAAAATAAACACTAATAAAATCAGCCTGCTTATCCTTGCATTATTATTTTCTATTTCTCCTCTAATCTCCCTTATTGTCTTACTTTTATACAAAAAAATTAACAATAAAAATTGCGTTAGTATATTTAAATATTTGGTCATTATTATTTTTTTATTAACGCTAACTATTTTTTATAAAATGGATATCTGGAAACCTGGAATAAATATTGAGCCAATAAAAGACGATAACTATGATGCCCAGATATGGGCGAAAAATAATACGCCAAAGGATACCTTATTCATTACTCCTCCAGCTCTGTGGTGGTTTTATAGCCTTGAATGGAGGGTAATTTCGGAAAGATCGACCATTTCAACTTTATCTGAAACATTTGAAGGTTCATTTGTTCCCTCTTATATTGAATATTGGCGTCCCCGATTTGAAGACGTCGCCCCAGGAGCTTTAATCAAATTCTCAATTGACCCTATTAAAAACATTAAGATTACAAAAAATGCCTACCGTTCTTTATCTGAGAATGATATTTTAAGAATATCAAAAAAATATGGAGCCAAATATTTTGTCTCGGAAAAACCTCGTTTATACCAATTCCCTATTTTATATGAAAACAAAGGATTTATTGTTTATGATTTAAATCTAGCCAACTAAAGATTGGAGGGTTTTTTTTAGTTTTTAACTTTATTATTTTTTTGTATTCTTCTCCACCCATCTTATACTCAATAATTTTATTTTTTACATCACCTCCAAACAGCCTGTGTGCTGTCACAATAAAATATTTGTAGATAATTTTCAAATTTCCTTCTTTTTTCCATCTTCTTAAAGATAAAGTAATTGTATTAGCTCTCATAAATTTTGGTAATACCCCCCATCTAAAAGCTTTTTGAATTAATTCATGATCTTCAGACATAAAAAGTTTTGTATCAAAACCTCCAATCATATTAAAGAAATTTTTTTCAAAGACCATCGACCCACCGAGTGAAAATTTTTTCTTCATATTTTGTGAAAATTCTATTAATAAATTAAATATATCTAACAGTGGTTTATACTCTCTATCCCCTTTTTCTGGCGAAAGGTAGGGGAGAAAAATTAAGCCTTTTTGCTTTTTAATAAATTTAAATAATTTTTTTGTAAAAGTAGGTTTTAATCTTACATCTGCATCTAAAAAAACAATATACTTCCCCAGCGATTTACTTACGCCATAGTTTCTTTGAACAGAAACATTGGCATGTTTAATCTGATAAAACTTTAAATTAAACTTTTTTTGAAATTTTTTTGATTCTTTTTTAGTATTGTCTTTCGAAAAAGCATCAACAATAATTACTTCAAAATATTTCTCCTTCTGTTTTGATAAGTCTGTTAAAAGTTTTGGGAGATAAAATTCTTCATTTAATGTTGGGATAACAACTGAGAAGAATGGTTTCATACGATTTATATTATAACATTTGATATGATGATAGCTATGAAAGTTTCAGTTGTCATACCAGTTTATAACGAAGAAAAACGAATTAAAAACTGTCTTGATTCTTTGATGAAACAAAGTGAAAAACCTGACGAGATTATTGTTGTTGATAATAATTGTACTGATAACACAATTAAATTAGTAAAAAAATATAAAGGAATAACTATTATTCAGGAAAAAAAACAAGGAATGATTCCGGCTAGAAATACTGGGTTTAATAATGCGCAAAACGAAATAATCGCTAAGTGCGATGCTGATACTATTCTTCCGATTGATTGGATAAAAAATATTAAAAGTGATTTTTCCAATTATCCCTCCGTAATTGGAATATCAATGCCAATAAAATTCAGTGACATTCCAATAATCGGTCGTTCTACGACTCTTTTTTATATCTATCTATTAATTCCAAGATTAATGATTGGCGCTTATCCGTTTATGGGACCTAGTTATTCGATAAAAAAAACTATTTGGAATAAGGTTAAGAATAATATTTGTCTTGATGAAAAAGCGGTTCATGAAGATATTGATCTATGTTTACATGTGAAAAAATATGGGAAAATTTTTCATGACGGTAAAACAATCATTGCTTCATCTGCAAGAAGAATAATTAATAATCCGTTATCATTTTTTGGTGAATATAATATTAGATTCTTTAAAATGCTTTATTCCCATCGTCATTTGGTTTGAGAAAAGGTCTAACGAGTCATATGCTGAAGCTCTTCTAGTGTAGTGACGTCTGTTGGTTTTTTGTCATCTCTAAATTTTTCTAAACGAGGAAACCGTAATGCCAAGCCAGCTGTATGAGTTGGTGACTTAGTAATTTCATCGGCCTTAATCTCAACCACAATTGCAGGAGAAATCCACACATCACAATTCATAGCTTTATCAACAGAATAATTCATTGGCTTATCTTTGAGTTTTGATATTTGAGATTTGATTTTGAGAAACCTCCATTCTTCATCTGTAAGCCCTGTACCAATCTTTGCCACCGTCACAAATTTATCATTTTTTTCATCTCTTACCCCAACCAAAAACGCTCCCATGCCAAAATCTGCCCTTTTTCCTTTGCCAAAGTCGTAGCCCATCACCAAACAATCTATCGTGTCATTAATCTTGGAAGAATAGCTTCTTTTATATTTTATCCAGTTCCAGCCGCGGGCACCCGGTTGGTAGATCCCGTCAATCTTTTTGGCAATCACCCCTTCTAGCTTTTTAGCAACCGCCTGATCAAAAATTTCCTCAAGCCGTTCTTCTTTATCTACTTCTTCTTGATGGTCAACTACTATGATTTGCTTACTTATATCCTTATTTTTTACCGTTACTTGTTCAAGAGCTTTTCTTCGTTCAATAAACGGTTTTTTTATAAAATTTTTTCCGTTTAGATATAAAAGTTCAAAAGCAAAAAGTTTTAAAGGTACCTCAATTGATTTTGTCCCAATATTATATTTTCGTTTACGCTGAACGGTTTCCTGAAACGGAAGAAACTCCCCTGTTTTTGGATTATAACCAATCGCCTCTCCCTCAATTATTAACTCATCCGCTTTAACTTCATGTTTCACTCCTTCAACAATGTCAGGATACATGTACGTAACGTCCTCGAGATTTCGAGAAAACAGTTTAACTTTTGCAAGGTCCGTTTCAATAAGGTCAGTCCCTTTAGGGTCTGACCTTAAATAATGCACCTGCAACCTAAACCCATCAAACTTTGGCTCGACTAAACATTTTCCGATTTGTTTAATAATTTCTTTAGCCGACGACATTCTCTCTGCTTTCATCATAATAATCGGCGTAAAAACTGTTGGTTCCATTTCTTTTAAACCATTTACCCCTTTTTCCTTCAGTGTTTTTCCAATAAATCCCAGGTCGGGTCGGACATGGTAGGCAGTTTCAATAATCGGCCGCAAACTCTTATTTCCTTTTAACATCCAAGAATATGCGTCTAATATTGTCATATCAGAAAAACCTAAACGAATAATTCCTGTTGGTAGGCGAACTAGATAACGACCTGATAACGAATCAAGTTGACGAATCAACTGTGATAAAAGACTTATTTTTACTTCTTGCGAACCATTTCCTGATGCTGTAGCTAATCGATAAAAAATATCAAAAACCATTAACACTTCCATTTTTTTTTCTTCAAATGATGTATATAGTTTTTTGAAACTTTCAACAGTCGTCCCAAGGTCTCCGCTCTTTTTAAATTCCTTTTCAAAATAACTGCGGTCAATATTGAGAGCAGACATAGCCGATTTAATAATCGTTCTTTCCGCCATGCCAAAGTCAATTCCTTCATAGGCGGGGCCAACTCTCCCTTGAAGCAGATAGACTACTTTTGCAATTTCCTGGGCATTTAAAAACTTGAACAATTCAGCTAATATTCTTGTTATTTCCAAGCGAGAAGAATTTTTTTCAATTCTTTCAAAGTATTGTGCTAATTCTGAGAATTTCATAAGTTATTAAAGCTCGATACCTGTTTTTTAGTCCGCCACACCCCTATAGGGGCCCCTGCGATTAACTAAAAAATAGGTATCTTCGCTTTTAAAAATATAAGAAAAAGCGAGATGCTTAATTTTTTTCGCAATAAAATTCAGCGTCGCGCTTTTATACCATTGTGTAACGTGCGGACTTTGTTGATCCAATTTTTTTAAGCAAACCTTTTTTTATCAGTTCCTGTAAATCCCGCAAAACCGTATCTTCAGACACGTCAGGAAAAACATCTCCAAAAGTTTGATTTTGAATATAACCTATCTCTTGAATATACTCAATCATCTTCATCTGACGCTCCGTCAAAAAAATCTGCTGACCACCAAACTTTTCTTTTAGCTTTACGTCTTTAGATAATTTCAAGATTTTTTCTTTAACTTTTTCAAATTCTATTCCTGCGCCACTTGTAAAATATTCCAGCCAACTGCTTAAATCACCAGCCGAAGCTTTTTGTAAATTTTGATAATAAGTAATCGCATCTTTGTCATAATACTCTTCAAGCGAAAAAAAACGACGGATATCATAACCCCCCAAAAATAATATCAAAGTCGCCAGCACTCGAGAAACCCGACCGTTACCGTCTAAAAATGGATGAATTCTAACCAGTTCATGATGAGCAATGCCTGCTTTCAAAACTGGGTGCAACTTATCCTTATCGTCACGATTTAACCAGTAGATAAACTCACGCATTAGAAAAGGCACTTCAATCGGAGGAGGCGGACGAAAAGTTACTTCTCCATTAGCCGAATTTCTGATAATTACCTGTTTTGTTCTATATTCACCTATTTGCTCACCAGTTAAAATTTTATCAGTTAAAATTCTATGCAATTTTTTAATTATTTGTTCAGAAATTTTATCAATTTTTTTGTTTGCCTCGTCGTCTATAAATTCGATGACTTTTCGATAGTTAATGATTTCTTGGATATCACGCGGCCGGCCAATGACGTCGCGACCCATGAGAATATCTTTAGCATCGTCCTTATGAAGAATATTACCCTCAAGATGAGTGCCATGATAAACCGCTCTAATCAAAGCTTCTTCCTTAAACTGTTTTTCCCAAAGAGGCAAAAGTGGCGAATGTTTAATAACTTCTTCTGAGGCTTCAATTTTGGAGATGTTAGTGAGTATTTTGTTAGTTATGGTAAAAGTAGGGTTGAACATAATTGATATTATTATAACATCAAAGTCATTCCCGCGTAGGCGGGAATCCAAGCTAAATATACATTATAAAGTAATTATAGACTGGATCCCCGTCTTCACGGGGATGACAACTTATTTGCCTTTTGACTTTTGAATTTCTGCTATAATTTTAGCATGGTTCAAGCTTTATCTATTAATCCCACTAGTTTTCCGGCTGCCAAAGTGACAAGTATTGGTCAAATTGTCAGTCTTGCTCTCCCTTTAGCTATGACTGGGGCCGGATTGATTTTTTTAGTCATCACCCTTAAAGCCGCTTTTGATATTTTGACTCATGGTGATAATCCCGATGCCCTTAAAAAAGCTTATAGCTCTATAGCTATGGCTGTTGTAGGTCTATTTATCGTTGTAGGTAGTTATTTAGTTATTAAATTATTAGGAGTTGTTTTACCAAAATGAAACTTTTAGCAGACGCAGCAATCGATGAACTTTTTGGCGGTATTTCCCCGCCAGCCGCCATGAATGTAGGCGGAGATAATCCAGTTCAAGGTTTGGGTAAATTTATTGGTTTTGGTATTCAAATGTTTATACTGGTTGCCGGTTTATTTATGCTAGTTTACCTTTTGTGGGGTGCCTTTGATTGGATTTCTTCAGGTGGAGAAAAAGAAAAGATTGCCAAAGCTCAAAGTAAGATCACTAATGCTGTAATAGGAATAGTTTTAGTTTTTGTCGTTTTGGTAGCCTTTAACCTTTTAGCAGGTAATATTTTAGGAATTGTTGAGCTAAAGGGCAATAATGGATTTGAAATAAAATTACCAACCCTGGGACAATAACCAGTTAGATCGTTTCCAGACTAAAAAACTCTTCGGTTGTAATAATCTTTGTTGATTTAATTCTATTAACAACTAATAAATCTTTATCCCCTGTTATTATATAATCTGCTTTAGAAACTAAAGCTAATTGAAGAAAAATATTATCTTTAACATCTCTTAACTCTTTAAATATTTTTTTATCTTCTAAAGAATGGTAAACAACGTTATATTGATACCAAGCAACAAATGAAGCAACTAAATGAGGCTTATAGTTTGGTAATCTTTTTATCGATTGATAAGCTAAAGTTTTCTTTAATTCACTGATCGTTTCTTTTGAAGCAATTAATTTCATCTTTCTATTTTTAGCTTGACGAATAATTTCTCTGACAAAGTTTTTACCTGTTGAAAGCAAAAAAGCAATAATCACCGAAGTATCAAGAATCACCATCATAATATAGATTATAACGGTTTATTCTTATTCCACCAATTATAAATCTCTTTTTCCGTCATCCCTTCATTTACTCCTTCTAATTCTTTTAATATTTCTTCAATGCTATAAAGTCTATATTGACTTCTTTTTGTTTCTTTAAAAAGAGTGTTTAAAGCTAAACGAACGATGCTAGATTTATCCAGGCCTTGATATTCTTTTTTTAGATATCCCCAGACATCAGTCAAACCTTGGTCTAAGGATAATTTTAATTGTAGATTTGAAGTAGTTCCGTTGCTCATATGCTATACATTATGTATCATAAGTCAGCAAAAGTCAACTGTAAACTATAATATTAAGCAAAAAACACCCCGATGACCTCGGGGTATTTCTCGCCTAGCATCCAAGACCTTTTATAACTCTTGATTCGTTTGATTATTCATTGTTCGGTTGGTTCGGTTGACAATCCAATCCTTCCTTATATACGAGAGTACAATAGAAATTTCTTCCTTTTAAAAGATTTTTTCTATATCCACCATCATATATCTCACATCCCTCATTTCCAGAGGGGCCCGCTATAATATCTTTCAGCTTCTTACATTCTCTGGCTATTTTTGTCCAATCAACAACGGGTGTTATTTTTCCTAATGGAGATCCCACTGCTGGCGCACAGGCTGATCTATCATATATTGCCAATACTCGACAGTATGAACCATAGGCGTCTTTGACTGGAACAGGATATTTCCCTTTGACTTGACTATTAAAATACCGGCATCCGCCGGTAAACTTATCAGCTATCTCATTCTTTCTGGCGTTACAAATCATTACTGCTTTACCCCAATTTCCTTTTCCTTCTGAAGCTTTGGGGGTACCTCCTAGTTTCTGCGTGTTAGCATAGTTTATCACCCAAAAACCGCCGACTACGGCGGCGACTAAAAGAACCAAATATGTCCAAGTTTTTGGAAAACAAATTTTGTCGTCTTTCATATTTCACCTCCTTTTAGCAAGACTTTTAATAATTTTGTAATTTAAACACCGTCAATCTTTACATGTGCCATCAGGTTTATAAGGTCCGGCTTTTGATTCAGTTAAACAATGTGTGTCTTTAGGGTTGTCACTACTATATCTTTTATTGTATAAACCATTGTATCTCCAGCAATTATATTTAAAATTTTGTGTAATCGTAGGATTATAAGCGCCTGGTTTAGATTGACTAGATAATCTACCTTTAAGAGCTTGACATCTTGCTATTATTTCTGCCACACTTTCTTCATTCCCTGATCCTGTAGGAGCTACATAACAACTCGTTGTAGACCCGGTTGAACAATAAGCTGATAATGGCATACTTGGTATTGGAGTTACTTTAGGGTTTACTTTATTAGTATCGTAGTATTTTCCGGTAAATTTAATGCACCATCCTTGAGTATTCTTACCTGCGCTCTGACCTTTTACGCTTTGACAGACTTTGATTAACTCTTGAACTGTTGCCGCTGCTTTTGATTTAGCACCACAGTCATAAGTCATAGGCCCCGTTGCACAATTTTGAGAAGGTTTGAAATCTGTAGGATTTGGATATTGTTTCAACAATTGAGGATTTACAGTATTAGGACTAAAGCGCTTTCCGGTATATCTAATACAAGCATCTACTCCTTTACCTCCGTAATTTGAATACATGGTCGCAATCTTACCTTTTAAAGATTGACAAACACTTATTAACCCATTAGTAGGATCATTATTAGTAGGATTATAAGTATTAATAGGATTAGTTTTTTGCGCAACACAACAATAAAATCTTAGTGGATTATTAGCAGGAGCGTAGGGACCATTATATTGATATTCAGATTCATAATTATCTACAATAAAATTTCTATTATATTTATCAGACAAAGCTTTACAAGCTTCAGTTCCGCTTTTATAATTATCAGCTTTAACATAAGTACAACTACCAGCTTTAACTTTATCTGTATTAATCTTAATCTTATTTATAAAAATGGCCGAGACAAGAACTAAAATAGCAATTAGTGAGAGAAAAAATAATTTAAAACCGGCCCATTTATGTAAGTTCAGTTTTTTAGTTTTTTTCATGGAAATAAAATCAATATATTTTTAATAGCTAATATCATTCTAATTGGGGGGGGGAGCGGTTGTCAAATGAATATAAACTTTAAATTAAAATTATTCGATCTTATAAATCTTACTCCCTTGCAGAACATAGATCGAATTTTTATAAACTACAAAGTCTGTGGCAGTAGACAAAATTTTTGAATTCACCTGCTCCTGATAATCTCCGTTTTTATTCATCACATAAATTATTCCCCTCTTTTTATCCCAACCGTACACTTTTTCCAAGTCGCGACTGGTAAAGATTTTGGTCATGTTGACGTTGCTGTCCGGCAAGTCCACCTTAAATCCGTCACGTAAACCCGAAGTATATTTAAACATAACCGAATCACCGGCTAAATAAACCGAGCCATCAATGCTCAAAGAATTTACTTGAGATAGATCAATTGATTGACCTGATTGAAAATATGAATTTTTACTACCAAATCCAGATTCTGCGCTCATGTACTTCCAAATTTCATCTTTACCCTGATCTAATAAATAAATGTTGCTGTTAAAAACAACCAGATCTATTATCTTGCCCCACTCTTTATCATTCTCAATTACCTTTTTCGCTTTGCCATCAATTATTTCGTGTATACCCGCCCCTTCAACATAAAAATATTTCTTTTCTTTAAATAAAGCGATGTTTGATGATTTTTTTATCTCAGCCGACTGATCTTTGTCTAAAGATTTTTTATCAAGTGAAAGTTCATACAAAACTCCTCTTGTTTTATCACTAACTAGAAGACGGCCGTCGTTAAGATAGATTTTCTCACCTTTTGCATTTTTATCATCAACAGTCAAATCAAAAAATTCTGTGTATTTTTTTTCCTCCTTTTTAAGAATTTTATTCTCACTATCCGTAATCATCTTTTCTAATTCTTTTACTTGCTCGCCCAATCCCGCCAGTTTTTTTAACTCTTCCTTACTGTCTGCGATTAAACTCAGGGCGCTTGACATATTTAAAAATGACACTTCCTCTGCTTGACCTAATTTTTGACTGATAAGATCACGAGTTAAATTAATTTTTTTCTGATTATTCTCGTTTGAACGACGTATATACCCAAAACCAACACTCCAAAATAAAATTACTCCAAGAATAAAAACCGTGATAAATGTTAAAATTTTTTGTTGACCGAATCGTTGGTAAAAATCTTTTAAACTAAAATCATTTACTTTTTTTATTTCTTCTTCTATTTTTTTTAATTTTAATAATAAAGCCGCCGTTCCCTGATCGTCTTTTACGATTAGTTCTTGGGTGATTTCTTCAATGGCTTCTGAAATTAGTCTGTGGTTAAATTTTTTATTTAATCCAGATTCCTCTCCCAATAGTTTTATAAATTTATTGAAAGTAAAGATAAAAATATCTTCCTCGAGAATGTAACCGGATGCTGTTTGATTGTTCTCAATAAGAAGGATTAATTTATTATTTCTACGAATATAGACTTTGCCTTGATTAACTGTCTTTAAATAAAAAATGTTCCTTTTTAAATAGCCAACCGAAAGAGAAAATCCTGACGGCAGATTCTTTTCTTTAATAATATTTGAAATAAAAGAATCGAATTGATGTAGATTTTCAATCTGAATTGTACTAATTTTTTCTCTTATAAAAGTCGTTAATTCTCGACCAAGATCGGGAGTAATCCCTGTTTCAATTTCTACGCTCAAAAATAAATTATTTTCATCAACAAAACCGGAGAAACCATCAGCTTTTTCATGACCTAAATAGAAGCCAATTTCTTGTTTAAACATAAAAATAAATTCTAAATCCTAAATTACAAGTTCCAAATAAAAATTAAATAATAAAAACTAAATACTAAACTATTTAAAACTTAAAATTTAATATTTATGATTTATTTGTGATTTGAGATTTATTATTTAGTATTTTATATTAAAAACACTGCTAACAATACTATTATCAATATAGCCAATGACACTGTCACTTGCAATGAAGTCACAAAAAGAATAAGCCAGTTGTATTTATCTTGAACGGCTTTATCCATAACCTTGACCTGTTTGGAAATCACCAAAACATAAAGGTAATAAAAAACAGCAAGAAGTAAAATAACAACTTTAAAAATAATATCTTTAAAATCCATGTTTTTTGCTTAATAATTTATTAATTATTTGAACTGCATCAGATGGATGAGGAACATTAATAAATTCAACGTTTGCTTCTGTACCAGCAGTTTGGACAAAAATTGATCCATAATCAAAAAATGATTCTATATATCCGCCACTTTTTACAGTAGTATCTTCTATTCTCCCAAGTTGAGCGTTGGTAATTTCTTTATATAAAACCGCATAAAAATCAATATCAATTACCCGTTTATTAGTTATTATTCCCACGTTAAAATACCAATTTAAAATATTAAACCAAATATAGCTGAGAATAAAAATAATAAAAAATAAGTTGATTATCAATATCTGTCCTAAATTAAAAAAACTTTGAGGAAAAAAATTGAAAACAAAAAGTAGAATAAAGAAAAGAATTGAACTTAAAATCCAACCAATTTGAGTAAAAGGATGGCTACGAAGTAATAAATATATATTTTCGCCATCCTCTTGGGTATCAAATTTAGTCTGGGGATTAGGAATATAAGAATAGAAAGCAGAGCTTTTTTTATTATTGTTTTCCATTCATTTATATTATATACTATCAATCGTCCTGGTTACTTGAGCGACTTGGTCCCACCCTTTTCCATCCCGAACAAGGTCGTGAAACGAGTCAGCGCCGATGATACTAATGTCGAAAGATGAAGGGAAAGTAGGTCGTAGCCGGGACATTTTTATTGGGTAAAAATTATCCTATTTGGTATCTCAAAAATAGTTTTGTCCTTAATCTTTTCTCTTTTACAGCTTCCAATAACTTTAGCCAAATCAATATCCTTATTTTTAATTTTGTCTTTGACTATATTATTATTTATTAAGTCATCAACACTCATAAAACCTAAGTAAGTTTCAGCTAAATTAACGTAGCTGGATAAACCACATTTCTTTTCTCCATTAAACTTTCCAGTTTCCCAGGTATAAAGACAGTCACCGTTTAACAAATAATTAATTCGTTTGTTTTTGAATGAAATCTTTTTGTTCTGAATAAATAAGTTATCACAGATGATCGGCCCTTTTAGATCAAATTTAAATGAATTATTTTTCGCCACTATTGTTGGGGTCGGGCGTGACCGACCCTCATAGATATCATTTGATGACGTTGTGGATTTTTTTAATTGTCCAAATTTCAAGAATAAAGAAATAATCAAAATAAAAATTGGAATAACTATGACCGCTTTTGAGACGAATGAGAAGAAACTATCCAAATTATCAGTATTAATTTTTTTATTCACCTGATTCTATTTTTTTTAATTGCTCTAATTCCGGAAGTGTCTTTCCCACAATTCCTTCTAAATCTCCGTGCATGCCAAGAAGATTATCTTTAATTAGAGAAATATTTTTTTCTTCCTTGGCCCATTTATGAGTGAACCAGTCTTTTTCTTTTTGTAATTCTTGGGCAAGTCCTGAATATGATTCGTAAATGGCTTCAACCCTTTGTTTAAATTCTATACTAGTTAAATAGTTCCATAATATTTCTTTTTTTTCTTCTTTGCCGCGATTTGCTGAACGAACACCAAATACTTCTATTAAATTATTTCTAAGAGATATGGCCGCCCCTATTACCGTTTTATAATCTACCACCCAAATCCCGTCCTTTAAACCAAAATTTCTTATCCCTTGCGGCATAACCTGCGTCACAATAATAGCCAATTCTGCTTTTATTTCTCTTTGATCTTGTTTTAATTTAGAAATCCAGCCTTCTGTCCAGACCTTTGTCCGTTTCGATTCCCATAAAATTGTTCCACACTTTTTCCCAACATGATTTTTCACTATCTGAATTAAATCTGCTCCTCTTGTCCCCTTTGGTACGTCAATTATTTCATCATAAGGAAATTCTGTTCCTAATATTTTTTTTAATTCATCTTCCATTACTTCTCCTTGAGACTGTTGTGAACCTTGCTCTAATTTTCTTTTATATTCTTCAACCATTTTCATGGCGTCGGAGATTTTTTTATCTTTTTCCAACATCTTTAATTTATTTTCTTCATCAGACTTTCTTTTTTCTTCTTCTCGGATCTTTTCTTGAGAAACTGTTAACTGTTTTTCCATTTCGATCCTTTGTTTGTCATTTTCCTGTTTTATTTCACGAACCAACTTATTTAATTCCAATGTCTGCTCTTGTAATTCTTTTTTTTGATTCCGTAATTCCTCAAGCTCATTACTTTTATCTTTAAGTTGAAAAGCCATTTCTTCTTTGGCCTTTTCTTTAAGTTTCGAAAGCTGTCCTTCACGCCAACTCCTGGCTTCTTCGTTTAATCTCTTCTTTTCTTCATCCAATTTTTTACTAGTCTCAATCTCAAGCTTCTCTTTTATCTCATGAGTCATCGCAGTATCAAGGGGAAATTTTTTACCACAATGCGGACATTTGATCGTATCGTTCATATAGTTAAGATTATAGCAAAATTTAGTAATTACTTTGATTTGATTATCGAACATTAATTATGTAATATATATGTATATATTTATGGTTCTAATTTATGAAAAACTTACTAAAGGAAAAAGCGATTAAGTTAAGAATGGACGGATTTTCATATTCAGAAATTCGCAAACAAGTTAAGGTATCCAAATCATCTCTTTCATTATGGTTACGCTCTGTTGGCTTAACTAAAAGGCAAAAACAAAGATTAACCGAAAAAAAATGGGCAGCAATAAGAAGAGGTTGGGAGAAATGGAAAAATCTCAGAAAAGAAAAAACACAAATTGTTAATAAAGAAGCAATTGAAGAAATAAATAAAATCAAAATGACTAATGAAAAGTTATTTCTGATGGGAGTAATGCTCTATTGGGCTGAGGGTGCAAAAGAGAAAGAATATAAGCTGGGACAAGGGATAAGTTTTAGTAATTCCGATCATAAAATGATTCAATTGTTTATTCAGTGGATAAAAAAATGTCTAAACATCCCTGATGATAGAATCGTTTTTGATATTTATATTCATGAAAATAATAAATATAGACTAGACGAAGTTAAATCATTTTGGTCTAAAGTTACAGGCTTTTCCATCGATAAATTTGGTAAAATATACTTCAAGAAACATAAAATAAAGACGTTAAGACGCAATGTTAAGGATAATTACAACGGACTGTTAAGAGTCAAAGTAACAAAAAGTACTTATCTAAATAGAAGAATTGCAGGCTGGATTGAAGGAATTTGTAATAAATGGGAGATCGTCCAACGGTAGGACACAACACTTTGGATGTTGTTATCTAGGTCCGATTCCTAGTCTCCCAACAAAAAGCATAGTAATTACCAGTTAAGAAAAATGACAATAAAATTATTAAATCATCATGTCAGACCACAATTTTCATGGCGTGAATTTGGTGTTTTTGATGCATGGGCGGACAAAGGTTTACTCCCCACACTCGGAGATGTCCATAGGATTGTAATTCCGAAACTTAAAGAAGCAGTGGATGAAGATGGTACGAAATTATATCCATTTTTAACAAAGGAACCTCGCTCTCGAAGGATGTTTGAACATAGATGGCTTGAGGGTTATCAGGCATTTTTAGCTGGAGATTATATAGTCATTCCGGATTTTGATCCTGAAACAGGTAGAGCAAATAGTGATTATCTCTGCGAAGCATGTCCAACTTGGGGAAGAAGATGTCAAAATAAAATTAGCCACACTAAAGAAGGATGGTAATACAATGAAATCATAAGGATAAGAAGGGTCCTATCCTAAACCGACCCGCTCAACACGATTAGACTATAGATTTTTTTTAAAAAAATTGACGGTTCTTTCCATTGCCTGCTCAAAATAGGGAGAAGTAATATTATGTCCGCCACCTTCATATTCATAAAACTCATAGACTTTTGAATTATCTTTCAAGACCTTTACCAAATCCCTGGAATAATCAATGTTGACAACAGGATCACTGGTTGAATGATTAATCTGCAATGGGCTTGATAAATATTTAATATTTCTTGTTAAAGAAATTGAGGTCCAAAAATCATTATTAAAATCGATGGACTTAGGGTCGGATCTGATTTTTTGAATCTCTAACGATACTTCTCGATTCTTTTGCAAAACACCTACTTTATTTATGTCCGGCCTATGAGCATAACTACTATCGTTTATCCCGTATTTAGCAAAATCTTCATAACTATAGACTGCTCCAGCCCAAATAACTCCGGCTTTTATTTCTTTTGAAACCAGCATGGCTCGGAGTACTGCATTCCCCGCCATACTATGACCCCAGATACCAATTCTTTTCGGATCTACTTTTTCAAATTTTTGTAAACTTTTTAAGGCGCTGATTGCATCAATTGTATAAGCTGAAGAAAAATATGAACCGGAAGGATCCCCTTCCGACCGGCCATTTCCACGAAAATCTATTTTAAAGACAACAAAACCATTTTTGGCTAAATAGTCTATGTAAGAAACATATCCTTCGGTCGTTTGATATTGAAACGGCGGAATATAACCATGATTAAAAATAATTGCAGGGAAACCATTAACCGGTTCCTTATCTATTGGGATGGTTAATAAACCATAGACTTTATTGCCCTCACTTAAAAAACTAGCAATATATCTTTTATAATTACTGACGTCAGCCAACTCCTCTTCAATTTTTACTTTTTCTGAAACAATGTTCAAAGATCTAAGATAATCTATGCTGATCGGCGAAGCATCGGATTTGATTATCTTTTGATTTATGATAGAAGTGGTTTTTTTCGGTATGTCCTTTATTAAACTATTCTGATTAGGACTAACAAATATCACAACAACAAAAACTATAATCAAAATTAAAAATATTATTGAAGATTTTTTCATATATTATAATATCGTACCATTATGTATTTTATTTATCTCCTCCGTTGTTCGGATAATTCTCTTTACTGCGGACAGACGAAAAATCTCAAAAGACGAGTCAAAGAGCATAATAGTATTGACTCAAAATCAAAATATACCCGTTCTCGAAGACCGGTAAAATTAGTTTATTTTGAAAAATACAAAACCGTTAATGAAGTTTTAAAAAGAGAGTTTGAAATAAAAAAGATGACTAAAATTCAAAAAGAAAAACTAGTGAGCAAAAAATCTATATAATAAAATCCATGTGGAAAGTTATCGATAAAATTGGATCGTTCCTGCAAAATATTTTTACGGCTCTTAAGTTTGCTGCCTTTGACTACGATGTTGTTTTAAGAAGGACTAAAACTACCAAGCAAAGGGTAATTATTTGGTTGTCAATATTTATAATAATAATTGGACTGATCTTTGGATTTTTATTTATTTTAAATCACTACATTAGAACTATCATCAACAATCGATTTATTAAATAGGATCTATCCAAACATTTTATACTTGCAATAGTAATAACGTGTATTTATAATTAGTAACTATTACTAATTGAGTATTAGTTAATATATGATAACTACAGCCGTTATTTCATTCAGGGAATTTTTGGAAGCTTTCTTGATTATTGGAGTTTTTCTAGGCATTTCAAGAAAATTAAATTTGAAAAAAGAGTTTGAAATTGGTCTGGCGGCAATAATTGGTATTATTTTTTCTCTTTTACTTGCAACTGGCACTTATTTTTTTGGTGATCAGGTTCATGGAATCTTGACAGAAAAAAACGCTGAACTACTTGAGGGTTATTTGATGATTTTCTCCGGTTTATTTATTGCCTATGTTATTTTTTCTTTACATAATGTCATTCACCGTAGTCGTGCTGGTACTTTAATTAAAACAAAACAAAAATTACAAGAAAAGGTTTTTGATTTCTCATTATTTTCAACGATTGTCTTTTTAGTTGTTAGGGAAGGATTTGAAATTGCCTTATTTACAGCCAGCACCTCCCTCTTTTCAATTTTTATTCAAAATTTTATTGGTTTAATGCTGGGTTTTGTCTCCGCTTCAGTCTTTGGAATTATGACCTTTTTTGCCTACATTAAATTTTCAATCGGGAAAGTATTTAAAATCACCGAATACATGATAGTAATTCTTGGTGCTTCATTAGTCCAAAATGGCGTAACAGAATTACTAGAACATGGCTTTGATATTGATCTGACAAAAATAATGTCTTTTCCACTAAACTTTTTACCACATAAAAGCAGTCTTATTGGCCATATGATGAAAGGCTTCTTTGGAATTGACCGCGAATTCAGTTTAGCTAGACTGGCGATTATGGCAGGATATATATTGATTATCTATCTATTGTTTTTGAAGAAAAGAAATTTTCAAACAAAAAAATCTTAAATTTTATATAATCTCAAGATATGATTTCTATCAATGATTTAAAAAAAGAAATTTTTGCAATAAAAACTAGAAACAAAAAAGTTGAGATGGATAAGGCCTGGGAAACTAGTTGGACTAGAAAATTTATATTAATGATATTTACTTATCTGGCTATTAGTTTTTATTTGCGGGCAATTAATATTGATAAACCATGGTTAAATGCGATAGTTCCCTCGTTTGGATTTCTTCTTTCAACACTTACTTTGCCTTTTTTCAAAAAGATTTGGGAAAGATACTTTCATAAATAAAATCCATTTGACATGGCAAAAGGGGTTATTTATGATATACTTATTAAAGTTAATTCAGTATGGTAGAAGAACTGCTGTTGGAAAACAATTCAGTTTGTAAACTTCTGGATAACATTCATATTTAATCAAAAGGAGGTGAAAAACATAAATGGATAACAAAAAATTGTACGTAGGAAATCTTCCTTGGACATTGACTAATGATTCGTTAAAAGAAATGTTCGCACAATTTGGCGAAGTTACTGAAGCCGTCATCATCACAGACAGAATGTCTGGAAGATCAAAAGGTTTCGGTTTCGTCACATTTGCAACTGAAGAGGCAGCCGCAGCGGCTACTCAACAGATGCATGAAAAAGAATTTGAAGGTAGAAAAATCGTCGTTAACGTGGCCCGACCTCGAGAAGAGAGGCGACCAGGTGGAGGCGGTTTTAACCGAGGTGGTGGAGGTGGCGGATTTCGAGATGATCGAAGAAGCTATTAATTAGCAAAAAAACAACACTATCTGTTAGTTTTAAATATTTTATTTATGACGAAGGATAGTGTTTTTTTATGCTAAAAGACTTTCAGCACGTCGACCCTCAACTCTTCTTTTAGTAAGGGAGAGATGGGTTTTTCTAATTCTAATATTGAGAGGGGTGACTTCCAGCATTTCATCATCATTAATAAAATCCAATGCCTGTTCAAGAGACATTGGGGACGCCGGAATTAAACCAACCGAAACTCCCTCTCCTGCTGATCGATTATTTGTGAGCTGTTTTTCTTTGACAACATTTACTTCAATATCCATTTCTCGACTAGAAAGACCAACCACCATTCCTTCATAAACTTCCGTACCAATCCCAACAAAAAGAGTTCCTCTACTTTGACTTTTTACCAAACCATACGTTACTGTCACACCATGTTTAGTTGTAATCAAAGCTCCATTTCTTGTTGTTTCCATTTTTGGTCCTTTTGGAAAATAACCTAAAAAGTAAGCACTAAGAATGGCCGTTCCACGGGTTTTTGTGAGTAATGAGCTTCTTACTCCCAATAAGTTATAATCTGAGATTTTATATATTAACCTGGTCGTATTACCGGTTGTCACCATATCAATCATCTCTCCTTTTCGTTTCCCAAACTCCTCAGTCACCAAACCCATATAATCTTTATCAACGTCTATTGTCACTTCTTCAAATGGCTCATTAATTACTCCATTAATTTTTTTGTAAATAACCTGGGGTTTGGAAACTTGGAGCTCATATCCTTCCCGTCTCATAGTCTCAATCAAAATTGCTAAATGTAATTCCCCTCGACCGTAAACCACATAATTAACTCCTTCTGGATCTTCTTCTATTTTTAATCCTAGGTTCGTTTGCTTTTCTTTTTCGAGTCGCTCTTTGATTTGACGTGAAGTACAATATTTCCCTTCTCGACCAGAAAGTGGACTGGTGTTTGGACCAATTGTAATTTTAATCGTCGGATCTTCAACTTTAATTGATGGGAGACTGACTGGGCTAGATGGATCACAGATGGTTTGACCAATATTCAACTGGGGAATACCGGCTATGGCCACTATATCACCGCTGGCCACCCAGCTAACTTCTTTTTTTTGCAAACCTTCAAAGGTATATAATTTTTGAGCTCGATACTGACCAATAACCTTATTATCTTGAACTAAAACAATTGGTTGATCTTTCTTTAATATTCCCTGGGATACTTCCCCAATACAAAGCTTACCAACATAATTATCATAATCTAAAGTTGAAATTAACATTTGAAAGGGCTTATCTTCATCGGTTGCATTATTCTCTATTTCCTTAATTATTGTTTCAAATAAAGGAACAAGATTATCTTTACTATCAGGTGAATATTTTTCCGGTAATTCATAAAAGACTTTTCCATCGCGGCCAACTGCATAAAGAGTCTTAAAATGAAGAAAAGATTCGTCAATAGCTAATTCTAAAATTAAATCTTCTACTTGAACTAAAACTTCTTTCGGTCTGGCATCTTTTTTGTCAATTTTATTAATAATTAATATTAACTTTAACTTTGCCTCAATGGCTTTTTTTAATACAAATTTGGTTTGAGGAAGAGGACCTTCGGCAGCATCAACTAATAAAATTGCACCAGATGCCATGTTGATAACCCGCTCCACTTCGCCGCCAAAATCGGCGTGACCTGGGGTATCAATAATATTTATTTTAGAATCCTTATAAAAAACAGCTGTGTTTTTAGCTAAAATTGTGATTCCTTTTTCCCGTTCCAGATCGTTCGAATCCATAATCAAAGTCTCGCTCATTTCTTTTTGATTGTCGCGAAAAGTATGTGTTTGTTTGAGGATGGCATCGACGAGTGTGGTCTTGCCATGATCTACATGGGCTATAATAACGACGTTTCTAATTTCCATAGTATAAAAAAAACCACCATCAAAAATCGGTGGATTAATGAATTACATTGTACCATAATTTAATATTATTTATAGTATCATTATTAGCTATGAACATAGCGTCTATTCATGATAAATTAGAAGCATTTTTAAATAGGATTCAAAAGATTTCCTTTGATGATCTAACAACAATTCATTTTCCATCTTGGGATGAACTAAAAGAAAAAGCTAAAAATATAAAAGTTGAACCGGGTTGGGCAATTTATTTTGTCCGGGGAAAAAATTATATTGATCATGTTGCAATAATTCCTCATCAAGATGAAGCCAATCTTAATTTATTTGACGCACTTTTACTTAATGCTGCTCCTCCACCGATTGGGCTTGGAATTGGACCACTAACAGATAATCAATCAGATAAGTCAGGGCTCCGAATTATTACCGCTATTGAATATATTGAACTTTTTAAAAATGGAGATTATAAAAAAATATTTTTTGGTCCTCCGCCTGTTAATGATAAGGAAATTATAAAAAAGGCTGGACTTATTGCTAAAGAAATTAGCGATTCGGGAACAATAGATAATCAGCCAGTTGTTTATTCCTTTTCCATGATCCCTTTAATAAAAAAATTTTATGCAATTAATTTTGATCCAATAAAATCAAAAACAAAATTAGCGTTTTTGACAAAAAAGCTTAAAAAAACAGTTAAAGCAATTTATTGTGGAAGCTTAGTTGCCCAAATTTGGCAAAAAGCTGGAATTTTAAATCTCCCCGAGGTTAGGTTCTTAAAAATTCGCGGACACTCCAGCTTTACTCTTTTTAAGTGGTCTCAAATAAACAAATCAATTCTTGGTGGCTTGAGTTGGGACAATAACCGGGATTGAAAAGTCTTTTATCTGACTAACATCGCTTATTTTACTTAACGTTTTGTCCCACACACCTTTTACACGTACCCTATCACCTATCTTAATATCGGAAAGAGTAATAGTTATTTCTTTCCTATCAACTATTTTTGCTGTCCCAAAATATACTGTTTGGGTGCCTCTCTCTGCGGTTTCCATAACAAAATTATCAGTATTTTTTACGGTGACTTTTCCAAAAAATGCCCCTTTTCTCTTTTGAATGGAATTATTTTTAACAGTTTTCGCGTCGATAATCAATTTAGTATCGTCGGTAAATTTACCGAAGACTACCACTTCGTCCCCAATTGAATATTCACTCAAAGAACTTTTTCCTCCAAATTTTCCTAATATTTGGGTTTTATCGGTAATATTTATTTGAAAGGTTCCATTTTCTCCACTTAAAGAAAAATTATTAGATCCAATGATAGTAATTTTTCCTCTTACTCTCGCCTCAAATTTAAGATTCTTTTTCATAAAGTTTTTTACTTTATCCAATAAACCCATTCTAATTTCTTTTGCATCTTTGTTTGTATTAGCCTGACTCGAACTTTCTTTCTTTTCTTCCTTAACCGTTTCTTTAATTGTGTTTTTAATCTCATTCTTTAAAGGATTTAAAGCAAGTGCCGAAGAAGTAAATGATAAAAACGTAGCCAGAACGATTATATTTAAAGATATTTTTTTCATATTTTTCTTCTTTATAAACTTTATAACTTTATGAACTTTATAAACTGTTCATACCCTATATATGCGCTGTATATTTAAATAGTTGCATCATTGTGTTGTTTCCAAATTAACCAAAATATCTTTTTCAAGGCTATTCCCCAAATCATCAGAGGCAACTATAAGAATATAATTTTCGCCTTCTTCCAGTGTTGTTGCCGATTCAAATCGTCCATTTACATCCGCTCTTAATTCCTGTTCATTAATAAAAATATAAGCATTCGGAATAGTCTTACCACTTATATTAACGATCGGATTACTGACGGTAATATTATTTTTTGGCTCATAAACTTGCAAAAAGATTTTTTCGTTCACTGTTTTTTGCTTTGAATCAGTGGGCCGAATTAACATCTTTTTTATGGATGGATTATTTTTTTGATAATAAGAAAAAATAATTACTAAAATAAGAATTAAAAAAATGGAAAAATATTTCTTTATCATAATTATTTAAACCAAAACTTATAAAGAGAAATTAATTTATTTTTAATATTATTAAAATTTTTAGCAAAGACGTACAGTAACCAAACCAATATTAATAGTAGTCCTATTAAAATATAAGTCAATGGTAGCGGTAATTCCTGTACAAACAATAATGAATTATTAAAAAAATTTTCCCTAATTATTTCGAAGTCATCTCTTAAAAAATCGAATAGATCAAAAGATGCCTGTTCATTTAATATCTCAACAATAACGGAAAAAATAAACAATGAGGAAAGAATAAGGAGAATGGTTAAAGATACTTCACTGATAATTTGCCCGATAGTTTTTTCTGTTTCCATTCTATAAATTTTTTTTATAATTTTATCTTCAAGTTTTTTCATAGTTATTTCTTGCTTGCGCAAGCAAGTTTAATTTTAATACGTCCTCTTCTTACTATTGATTTTATCGTATTTATAGGTTTTTTTAATTGCTTTCCTATTTCTTCATAGGAATAACCTTCGTCGATTCGTTGAAAAATTTTTTTCTCATCCTTATTTAAATGATTCAAATAACTATCATCAATAATATTTATTCCACCGTCGTGGACAAGATAAATATCTTCATTCAATTGAATTGTTGGTTTTTTTGATCGGTAATACATTTTAAGTTCATTTTGGACGATTTGAAACAGATATGGTTTGACAGGTTTTGTTTCATCAAATTTTTCGATTGCTTTATAAAATGAAATGAAGACGTTTTGAACCAAATCGTCTGTTTCGTCTTTTATAAAAAGTCTCCTTTCGATGTATCGATATATCAAAGCAGTATATTTTTTGACAATATAGGAATAATAGTCTATTTCGCCATTTTTGATTTTTACAACTATATCTTTATCAGATAATTCCGCCATATTCTGTTAAAATTATAACATGATAAAAATAGGTAAAGTATTATTGGTAGGAAGAGCTAATGTTGGTAAATCGACTTTCGTCAACAATGTAATTGGACAAAAAGTTGCCATCACTTCTCCAAAACCGCAAACGACCAGATTTTCGATCCGAGCCCTGTATGAGGAAGAGCGGGGAAAAATTATTTTTGTTGATACTCCAGGAATAGTGGGAAAAGCGAAAGATTTTCTTTCAAAAAGGATCAATGAAAAGACCTTACAAATTTTAAATGAAAATGTTGATGTGGTTATATATATGGTTGACGCTACAAGAAAACGGGATTTTGAAGAAAGTAAAGTGCTTGGTTTAGTCAGAAAAATTAATAGACCAAAGATATTGGTTATTAACAAGATTGATTATCTGGGAAAATCCTTTCTGCCGCAATATAAATTCTTAGAAGAAGAGTTTAAGGATGTTTTCCAAATATCAGCTATTAATAATATGCATGTCAAGCCATTGCTTGAAAAAATTTTTGAATATCTTCCGTCCGCCTCCGCTGAAGCTTTGGCGGACAAGGAAAAAATTCCACCCGATTTAGTTTATCCTATTCTTAATTTAGATAGTCGAATTTTTCTTAGCGAATTAATCAGGGAAAAAATATTTTTAATGATGGGTGAGGAGATTCCTTATACAACAACAGTTATTGTTGATCAAGTTACAGAAAGAAAAAACGGAACCACTTATATTAAAGCAAGAATTTTAACCACCAATGATCGTTATAAAGGAATGCTCATTGGAAAAGAAGGAAGAAAAATCAAAGAAATTGGCAGTTATGCCCGCAAAGAAATTGCTTTAGCCATTAATAAAAAGGTTTTTCTTGATCTAAATATTGAAGTCGACGCCCACTGGCAGGAGATGTATTATTAAATTGTTACCTTGTCATCCCGACCGAACGAACGAAGTGAGTGAGTGGAGGGATCTAAAAATCTTTAAAAAACTTTTATTATAACTCCTTACCGTATTTTATTGATATTTTCTTAACTTCGTCCTGATGTATTTTTTCTATTTCATCTAAAGCAAACTCTCGATCATTGTTATCTCTAAGATTTAAATTTGAAATTCTTTTCTTTTCTTTTTGAAAATGTTTATTTACTTCATCTATTTCATATTGATAGGCTTGGTCTGACCTTTCCTTTTTTATCTGAAGTTCTTTATTTTTTGCACTTGCTTCATGTTGAAATTCTATGCTAATTTGTTGAACAAAACTTGAATCTCCAATACCTCTGGCTCCAAGTTGCTGCATTCCTGAACGTACTTTGTTATGAAATTCTCTTTCATTTTCTTTTTTTAAAAAATCATATTCTTTATCAGTGATAATATCTACCTCAAGGTTTTTAACAGGTTTAAATTCGTTTATTAATTTTCTTACTTGTTCTACTTGATTTCTAAGGTGAGGAAGAAATACAGAGGGAAATGCGTCAATTACATGACTATGTTTATATGCAAGTTCTTTTAGTTTACTAGCTCCCCAATAGGCACACTTAATATTAGTCTCAACACTTTTGTTGTTTAGGTACGCTATTACTTCAATTCTCAAATCTTCAGGGACTACAAAAATCCAATTTTGTAAATTTAGCTTCAATTTTTTTGAGGACCGTAAAATCTTTTCTAAATCTTGATTTATTTTAGATATATAATTTGCATTTGTTCTATTCTTTTCTTCAGGAAAATATGCTTGAAAAGCAGTGTCTCCACTTATACCATCAAACCCTTTATCACCTCCACTACCTTCTATAGGCATAAAATCGGGTATTTCTGCTACTGAGAGTATACTGAAGAACTCTTGAAATTCTTTTTCCGATTGAAATTTTAAAACATTCTGTTTCATAAAATAAATTGTGCAATAACATGATTATATCGTTTAACAATAACAATTTCTATTAAAAGATACTGAACACTAAATGGTTTAATAAGATTGTTAAAACATTACTTATGATAGGGAATATGAAATTTTAATTTATTTTAGTCTTTCTCTCACTTGCTCAGCCCATATAACAGTTCATAAATTGCCCCATTTTTAGTAAAATAGAGAAAGAAATTTTAAACTAACTCTCTAAAATACGCTACAATTAGGTTAGGGAGACTTGAGTGAAGTTGTTTTTGTTTAAAGAACGGAAAATATTGAAAATATGTTTGAAAAATTTACTAATAAATTTTTAATCAATTTACTAACGTATGGTTTTGGTTCGCTGTTCCTTGGTGTCCCGTTTTTAATTTATTGGCTACTAACCGAATACTTATGGTTAGGAATTGGAGCAGTAGGATTATTTCTTTTTGTAGTCGCTTACTTCACATACAAAGATATTGTCGAGGAATCCGAAAAAGCTCATAAATCTGAAATTCAAAGGGTTACTTCAGAGGCAGAAATTCAAGTCTCTATTGCAGAACAGAACTTTAAAATTGCTGAACATAAAGAAAATATGTGGAGGCAGTTATTAAAAGAAAGAACATCAGGTTTTCCTAGCCTGTTTAACAACATAGCTTATTACGAAAAACTTATAGATGATGAACTTGCTGGTTATCTTCGAAATAAATCTCACCCAGCAGTGTCAGCGTCGGAAATGGTAAAAACTGAGGCAAAACGAAGGAGAGAAGCCGAATTTACAAAAAGAACTACACTAGCATTAATTGAATACTACGAGAATATTGCTCCCTTTCTTCTTGATTTTAAAGAGGAAGTCATTGACGATAACGAAGACGCTATCCGAGATTATAGCGATGAGGAAAGAGAAGATCCTGTTTCTAACTACTTAACCAAGGAAGAATATCGAAAGTTACCATCAACAGATAGAAACCAAATGGCTTTGGAGCGATACTGGAAAAGACCAAAATCTAAGTGGTTGTTAGGGAGAATTTATGAAAGATATGTTGGTTATCTACATGAACAACAGGGCTATGATGTTGAATATACAGGCATATTCCATGGGTATGAAGACTTAGGAAGAGATTTGGTATGTTCAAAGGGTAATGAAGTTATTGTTATTCAATGTAAATACTGGTCTCAATTCAAAACTATATATGAAAAGCACATTTTCCAATTCTTTGGAACAGTTTTTCAATATAGGGACCAAAATCCACGCAAAAAGGTTAGGGCGATATTTTTTACAACCACTGAACTATCAGAACTAGCACGCCGTTTTGCTCATGAACTAAATATTGAACTTGAGGAGAGATCTAAAATGCCAAGAAGCTACCCTTGTATTAAATGCAATATCTCACAGGTTGATGGAACTAAAATTTACCATTTACCCTTTGACCAACAATATGACAACACCAGAATAGAAGTTGATAAAAGAGAGCTTTATTGTGAAACTGTGGCAGAAGCGGAAAAAGCTGGATTTAGAAGAGCATATAGGTGGAGAGGAGTTAAGGGAGACTAAATATGAAGTTAAATAAATTATCTATCAAACCAAATAAAGAAAAATTACTTTTATTTTGAACCTTAATCAGATGTTTGTTATACTTTTTATAGTGTCTTTTTCTTATTTCATCTACATTATCTCCAGCTATTCCGGTGTTTTATATATTGGTGTAACTAATAATCTTCGAAGAAGAATTTATGAACATAAAAATGAGTTAGTTGAAGGTTTCTCTAAAAAATACAAGTGTAAAAAATTAGTTTATTTTGAAGAATATCAGGATATCAATTTGGCTATTGCCAGAGAAAAACAATTAAAAAATTGGAATCGGAAAAAGAAAGAATGGTTAATAAAACAACTTAATCCTGACTTTAAAGATTTAAGTGAAAACTGGTAAGATGTTTAAGATTCCTCGATTCGTCGCTACGCTCCTCACTCGGAATGACATATGTTATTGTCCCGACCGAAGTGCATAGACTTTTTAACTCGTCTTGCAAAACTGATTTTAATTTCGTATAATTTTCTTCTAATGAGGAATGATTTTTTCTCAGCTAAAAAAAGCACCCGCCCAGAGCGGGTTTTTTTAAAGACTTCTGAAACTGGATTAAGAGATAAATGTGGAATTTTTGGAATTTACGGAAAAGGCGAGGATGTGGCCAGAATTAGTTTTTTTGGTTTATACAGCCTTCAGCACAGAGGTCAGGAGGGAGCTGGTATCACAGTTACCGATGGAAAAAATCTAAAAAGTGTTAAGGGTTTAGGATTAGTCTCGACAGTTTTTGATGAAGAAAAAATAAATTCTCTTAAAGGTTTTGCATCTATTGGGCATACTCGCTATTCAACAACCGGCGGCAATAAATTATGTAATGTTCAACCGGTCGTTTTAAATTTAAAAAATGACGTTTTTGCTTTAGCCCACAATGGTAATATTATCAACGCAATGGATTTAGCTAAGAAACTTCCCAATAATGTTAAATTATCTTCAACAAATGATACTGAAATTATGGGTTGGGTAATAAAAAATTCTTCCGGCAAAAATTGGGAAGAAAAAATTTTCTCTTCTTTTAAAAAATTTCAGGGTGCTTTTAGTATGATTGCTTTAACTAAAAATAAATTAATAGCTTTTAGGGACACTTATGGTTTTCGACCTTTGGTTTTAGGCCAGTTAAATGGCTCATATATTGTCTGTTCTGAAACCTGTGCATTGGACACGGTCGGGGCAAAGTTTGTCAGAGAAGTTGCCCCAGGAGAGATAGTGGCCATTGATGAAAAAGGTGTATATACTGTTGGAAAAGTTCCGTCCTCAAAAAAAAGTTTTTGTCTTTTTGAATATGTTTATTTAGCTCGTCCTGATAGTATCTTTAACAAACAATTAGTTCATCAAGTCAGACAAAGATCGGGAGAAATATTATCTTATGAATCTCCCGTTGGAGCCGATCTGGTGGTTGCTGTTCCTGACTCGGGAACATCGGCGGCCATTGGTTATTCCAAAGCGTCCGGCATCCCTTACGGCGAAGTGTTGATTAAAAACAGATATATTGGTCGGACATTTATTCAACCGGAACAACATATCCGCGAAATGGGAGTGAAATTAAAATTTAATCCTCTAAAAAAAATTGTTAAGGGAAAAAGAATTATTATTGTTGATGATTCAATAGTTCGAGGAACAACGATGAAAAAAATAATAAAAATTTTGAGAGGTTGTGGAGTCAAAAAAATTCATATTCGTGTTTGCTCTCCCCCTGTCACTGACCCTTGTTATTTTGGAATAGACACACCAGATAAAAATAGATTGATCGCCTCACACATGACAGTAAAAGAAATAGAAAAATTTATTGGAGCGGATTCTTTGGCCTATTTGAGTTTGGATGGCTTAAAAAAAGCATCAAGAATTAAATCTAATAAACTTTGTACCTCTTGTTTCGATGGAAAATATCCGATGCCAGTTGAGGGTGGTTTTAGAAAAGATGTTTTTGAAACAATTAATTAATAGTGAGCGAAGCCGAACTATGAAAAAACTAGCTGTTTTAATTTCCGATGCCGGAATCGGAACAAACCTTCAGGCGATTATTGATGCGGTTGAAAATAAAAAATTAAGAGCAAAGATTGTTTTAGTTGCTAGCAGTTCAGAAAATGCCTACGGTTTGCAAAGAGCAAAAAAAAGTAATATTCCTACACAAATTGTAAACGAAAAAGACAATTTAGAAAAAATATTAAAAGATCATCAAATTGATTTAGTGGTTTTGGCAGGGTGGAAATTAATTATTCCCCAACCATTAATTAACACGTTCAAAAATAAAATTCTTAATCTCCATCCCGGTTTTATCCCTGATACAATGAATGGAACTGTTATTAATCCAGACAAAACGGTCGGACTTTGGAACCGGGGAAAGTTAACCGATGTTGCCATTCAAAACTTCTTGGATAAAAAATCTACTTACGCCGGTTCAACAGTTCATTTTCTATCTAATGAGTTTGATTTTGGTCCTATACTTGCCCATTGTTATGAAAAAATTTTACCCAATGATACGGTAAAAAGCCTATATAAAAGATTGAAGAAAAAAGAAAATAAAATTTATGTTAAATCGCTGATGAAGTTGTGTAATTAAAAACATGGTGTCATTCCCGCGAAGGTGGGAATCCAAAAGTAGAGACGTGATTAATCACGTCTCTACAAAATAAATTATGAAAATTCTAATCATCGGTTCAGGCGGACGGGAACATGCGCTGGGTTGGAAAATAAAACAGTCACCTTTGGTAAACAGAATTTATTTTGCTCCCGGTAATCCAGGTACCAAGAAAATTGGAGAGAATATTTTAATCAAGGTAACTGATATAGATAAATTATTAAAATTTGTTAAAGACAAAAAAATTGATCTGACAGTCGTCGGACCGGAAACTCCTTTGGTTTTGGGGATTGCCGATGCTTTCAAAAAAGAAAAATTAAAGATTTTCGGTCCATCAAAAAAAGCCAGTCAAATAGAAGCCTCTAAAACTTTTGCCAAACAATTAATGAAAAAATATAAAATTCCAACTGCACAATATAATATATTTGATAATTTTTCAGAAGCTAAAAACTATTTACAAAAGACAAAATATCCTTTGGTTATAAAAGCTGATGGTTTATGTCTTGGAAAAGGAGTCTCTGTTTGTAAAAATAGAAAAGAAGCCGAAAAATTTTTAACAGAGTTGATGATTGATAAAACTTTCGGGTCATCAGCTAAAAAAATTATTATTGAGGAATGTTTGTATGGTCAGGAAATATCATTTATGGTGATAACCGATGGAAAAGATTTTCTATCTTTCCTGCCTTCCCAGGATCACAAAAGATTACTCGTTAATAATCAAGGTCCCAATACCGGCGGCATGGGTGCCTATACACCGGTTCCGTTTTTAGACAAAAAACTTATTAAACAAATTGAGAGGGAAATTGTTGTCCCAACCATTAAAGCAATGGCTAAAGAAGGTTGTCTTTATCAAGGAATTCTCTACCCGGGTTTAATATTAACCCGTGAAGGACCGAAGGTCTTGGAATATAACTGCCGTTTTGGAGATCCGGAAACTCAACCGTTAATGATGCAATTAGAATCTGATCTTGTTGAAATTTTACTTGCGCAGCAAAAAAATAAGTTAAAAAATAAAAAATTAGTTTTCAAAAAAGGTTTTTCCGTTGGGGTAGTTCTCGCTTCAGCTGGTTACCCGGGTGAATATAAAAAAGGAGATCAGATAATCGGATTAGATAAAGTTAATAATAAAGATATTCAAGTTTTTCATGCCGGGACAAAAGAAGTTGATAAAAAAATCATTACTAATGGTGGCCGAGTAATGTCCGTCACTGCAACAGGATCAACCTTAGAAGAAACTATCAAAAAAGTTTATCAATTTATTGGGAAAAAAAGTATTCACTTCAAAGGTATGCAGTTCCGAAAAGATATTGGGAAAAATGGATTAATATTTGGAGATAAATATGATTAATAGAATTGTTTTTACTATAGATTTTTGTTATAATGAGGCTCTAAAAGTTAAATTAACTTATAGAATATGCCAGAAACTTTTCAAACTAGATTAAAATCCGCGCTCCCACAAATTCAAACTGCGTATGCATTCGCGCAAAAAAATATTACTGAAGATCTTTTATTTTTTGTCGCTCAAAGACTGTCTGATGTTCGTGCTCCAAGCGGGACTGTAAGTTTTACTATTGGACCCGTAATAAAAAGTGTTTTAGAAAATTTTGGAGTTAATACTGATCCTACTGTGTTTACTCCTAATTATTTAGGAACTGGAGATCCTGTATTTGAAATAAATCCCAGAAGTGAAAAGCCGCCAGTATTTTTTTTTGCCCATGGTGACGAAGTTTCTTATCTCGTCAAAAAAAATGGTAAAGGCGAAGCTGTATTAGAAGCAAATTGCGCACACCGTCAAGCTCCGGCAGAAGAAGCTGGTGAAAATGCCACAGTGCAATTTCCCGGCCAAACACTAAGGTACGGGAAAAACCCTGCTGGTGAAATAGTCGCGGAAGGGAATGTTATCACTGATCAAAGAGGGAGGATTACTTTCGTAACCGATCGTGGCTCAAATAAAGAAATAAAAAAAGATGACATAATTATATTTGACCCTTTACCCGATGAAAAGCATAGATTAAAAAGAGAGGGCAATAATGCAATCGGAATGATCGATAATCGTATTGGGCTTGCGGCAACATTACTTATGGCAATTACAATGGATAAGCTCAAAAAAGGTAGTTCTGATAATCTTAATGTGAAAACCGTAGTTGTGGCGGATGATAGAGAAGAAGGTCCACCAACGGGAGCATTTGGTTTGGGCGCTCAAGCCTTTGCCAATGCTTTTTATCCAGCCAGCGGAACAAGAGAAGATAGATACATTGTTGTTGACGGCCACGATGCTCAACGAGATAATCTTCCGCCTGAAGCTCTACTATCAAAGGTTGTTTCAAAAGGCAAAGGTGCTGTTATGGATAATCAAAGAGTTGATGAAATGAAAATGTTGATAGAACCTCTCAACGAAACTGGAGTTCATATTAACTGGGATGAAAGTGTCGGAGTAACTACGTCCCGTAGTTCTGATTGGGGATTAAAAAAGGCTGGAATACCAGATTCTCAAATTGTGGTTGCTGGATATTCAGAAGCTATGCCACACCATAACGATTTGGAACCGGCAGTTGCGTCGATTACAAGCGCTGTTGAACTTTCACGATTTCTAGTTGCTTTAAATGTTGCGGCTAGTTTTGGATTAATATAAGTCTTTTTGTTGATTATAATTAAAGAACTCAGTTTATGAAAATTAATTGCATTGAAATAATTTCAAAAATATCTGACACTCGCGCGAAAGTAAAAAAAAATCAACTTCATCAAGTGAACAAAAATGTTGAAGAAGTTTTTTTGGTTGACGTCTACACAATCAAAAAAGATCTCAGTCAAAACCAGCTAAAAGAAATTGCCTCCTCTCTCACAAATCCCGTCTACCAAGATTTAAAAATCAACCAACCAATTTTAGTTAATAAATTTTCTTGGTGCATCGAAACTGGTTTTTTACCGGGAGTAACTGATAATGTTGGAAGCACCGTTAAAGAAATTATTAAAGACCAGCTGAAAATAAAATTTACCAAAGATGAAGGAGTCTTTACTTCTCAATTATTATTGATCGACGGAAAATTAGACGAAAAAGATATTATTAGAATCAGTCAAGGTTTGATTAATCCTTTAATTCAAAGAGTTCACTTTAAAACTCAAAAACAATATTTAAAAGATAAAGGGATGGATAGAATTATACCTCAAGTAAAGTTATCATCTGCCGACCAAGTTAATACGGTTAACTTAAATGTTTCCGATGAGCAATTGATGGCCATTTCCAGTCGTGGCACTTTAGCCTTAGATTTAACCTACATGAAAACCATAAAAAATTACTTTAAAAAATTAGGCAGAAATCCAACTGATATTGAACTTGAATCGATCGCTCAGACTTGGTCGGAACATTGTCATCACACTATTTTTGCCGACCCGATTGATGAAATTAAAGATGGATTGTTTAAACATTATATAAAAAGAGCCACCGTTGAAATCCGAAAGAAAAAATCCCAGGATTTTTGTTTTTCTGTATTTACTGATAATTCAGGTGGAATAAAATTTGATAAAGATTATATAATCTCTCATAAAGTTGAAACTCATAATAGCCCCTCTGCTCTTGATCCGTTTGGCGGCGCCATCACTGGAATTGTTGGCGTTAACCGGGATGCAATTGGATTTGATATGGGAGCAAAACCAATAGTTAATTATTACGGCTTTTGTTTTGCCGACCCAAATTTAAAATCGCCTCTTTTCCGTGATCAAGAAAAAAAATTGCCATTGCTTTCCCAGCGCCGAATTTTAGACGGAGTGGTCGCCGGCGTAAATTCCGGAGGCAACTGTTCCGGTATTCCGACTCCCCAGGGATTTGTATATTTTGATAATCATTATCAGGGGAAACCTTTAGTCTTTGTTGGCACAGTCGGATTAATACCAACAAAATCTTCTTCAGTTAAAAAAGCTCGTTCAGGAGATTATATTGTTATGGTTGGAGGTCGAGTTGGACAAGACGGAATTCACGGAGCCACTTTTTCTTCTGAAGCTTTATCTTCCGGAAGTCCAGCTGGCGCTGTTCAAATCGGCGACCCAATTACCCAAAAAAAATTAAGTGACGCAATTGTCAAAGAAGCCCGTGACCAAAAACTTTATAACAGTATCACTGATAATGGAGCTGGTGGGATCTCCTGTTCAGTTGCTGAAATGGCTAAGGAGTCAAATGGTTGTTTGGTTAATTTGGAAAAAGTACCTTTAAAATATCCGGGGCTGGAACCTTGGAAAATTTGGATATCTGAATCGCAAGAAAGAATGACCCTCGCCGTCCCAAAAAATAAATGGAAAAAATTCTCAGAGTTGATGAAAAGTCGAGACGTTGAAGCAACAATCATCGGAGAATTTAATAATAGTGGACGTTGCGTAGTCTCTTTTCATAAAAAAAACATTATGGATATTGATATGAAATTTCTTCATGATGGTTTACCTGTCCGCCCGATGAAAACAACTCCCGTGAAATCAACTTTTAAGGAGCCTGTCATTTCTCAACAAAAAAATCTTGATGAGGTTTTACTGGCGATGATCGGAAGATTAAATATTTCCAGTTTTGAATTTATATCTAAACAGTACGATCATGAAGTCCAAGGTAATTCTGTTATTAAGCCATTACAAGGAAAAGGTCGAGTAAACGGTGAAACTTCTGTAGTAAAACCTGTTTTTGATTCTTCGCACGCAGTCGCCATATCACAAGGACTCTATCCAAGCTATAGTGAGATTGATTGTTATCAAATGGCTGGCGCCAGCGTTGATACGGCCGTCCGAAACTTAGTTGCGACCGGAGTTGATATCGATAAAATATTTTTACTTGACAATTTCTGTTGGTGTAGTTCTAATGATCCTCAAAGATTGTATCAGTTAAAAAAAGCAGCCCAAGCTTGTTATGATTTTGCTAAAATTTACGAAACTCCATTTATTTCTGGAAAAGACAGCATGTTCAATGATTTTAAAGGTTATGATGAAAAGGGTAACTCGATAAAAATATCAGTTCCCCCGACGTTACTGATTTCCTCAATTGGAATTATTAGTGACGTTTTAAAAACTATTTCTATTGATGTTAAATTTCCAGGTGATTTAATTTATGTTCTCGGTGAAACAAAAGAGGAGTTGGGAGGATCAGAATATTTTGCCATGAATAATTCAGTTGGAAATATCATACCTAAAGTTGACGCTCAAAAAAACAAAAAACTTTATCAAAATTTTTATAAAGCCAGTCAAAAACAATTAATTTCTTCAGCAATTAGTATTACTCGGGGAGGTTTAGGAGTCGCATTAGCAAAAACTTCTTTAGCCGGAAAATTGGGCATGGAAGTATCCCTTAATAAATTACCTGGTAAAGTAATACGCAACGACTTTACCCTATTTTCTGAAAGTCAGGGTCGAATATTGATAACTATTAATCCGAAAAATAAAAAAATGTTTGAAAAAATTATGAAAGAAAATATTATTAAAGAAATCGGCCAGGTAACTGAAAATCAACAATTAATAATCAAAGGGTTAGATAATAAAGTAATTGTTGATTTAAATCTTGAGAAAATAGAAAAAGCTTATAAGTCAGTGTTTAAAAATTATTAAATTAAAGATAGAAAAAGCGAGACGCTTAATTTTTTTCAACAAAATTCAGTGGCGAGCTTTGACATTCTAAATTATTAACTATGAAAAAGCCAAAAGTTTTAATTTTATCCGGGTACGGTTTAAACTGTGAAGATGAAACAAAGTACGCTTTTGAGCTTGCTGGTGGTCAAGGACAAATAATTCATATTAATGACCTGATAAAAAATAAAAGACTGTTGAATAATTTTCAAATCATGGCTATTCCTGGCGGATTTGCCTATGGTGACGATACTGGCTCCGGAAATGCCTACGGTTTAAAATTAAGAAATCACCTTTGGGAAAATATTTTAAAATTTGTTGAAAAAGACCATTTGGTAATTGGCATCTGCAACGGTTTTCAGATTTTAGTTAATTTGGGATTGCTGCCGGTTCTTGATAAAAAATACGGCGAACGGCAAGTGGCTCTTCTACCTAACGACTCTAATCGTTACACTACTGGCTGGTTTGATTTAAAAATTATTAATGACACGCCTTGGCTCTCTGGAATTACTGAAATTTCTCTGCCAATTGCCCATGGTGAAGGAAAATTTTTTGCTTCTAAACAAATTTTAAAACAAATAAATAAAAAAAATTTAGTGGCAATAAAATATATAAATAATCCAACCGGAACGTTGGAAAATATCGCCGGAATTACCGACGAAAGCAAGAGGATTTTTGGCCTAATGCCCCACCCAGAGCGGGCCATGTTTTTTACCCAGCTGCCTGACTGGCCATATCTTAAAGAAAAATATTTACGGGATGGCAAAAAACTTCCAAAATTTGGGCCGGGATTACAAATTTTTAAAAATGGGGTAAACTATTTTAAGTAATGATAAATAATAAATATACTATTGCAACTCTTGGCAGCCATTCGGCACTTCAGATTTTAAAAGGAGCCAAAGATGAAGGATTTAAAACTCTTGTAATCGCTCTCAATAAACAAATTTCTTTTTATAAACAATTTTCTTTTATTGATGAAATTACTGGGGTAAATACATTTTCAGAATTTCCTGAAATTGAAAAACAATTAAAAGATAAAAAAATTATTGTCATTCCTCATGGATCTTTTGTTGCCTACCTCGGCATGAAAGGCAATAAAAAAATGACCCTTCCCTATTTCGGCAATAAAAAAGTTCTCGATTTTGAATTTGATCGGGTCAAACAGGGAAATTGGTTAAAAAAAGCCGGAATTAATACTCCAAAAGAATATAAAAATATTGAAGATACGAAATTTCCTGTGATCATTAAATCTTTCGGCGCCGCTGGAGGTAAAGGATATTTTCTTGTTAATAACAAACAAGATTTGACTGAAAAAATAAAATATTTTAAAGACAAACAATTTATTATTCAACAATATGTTGTTGGCGTTCCTCTTTATATTCATTATTTTTATTCACCCTTGACAAAAAAATTGGAGATTATGAGTATGGACAGACGATATGAAACAAATGTTGATGCGCTGGGAAGAATTCCATTTAGTGTTGATCCGAGCTATGTAGTTGTTGGTAACAGCCCCCTAGTTTTGAGGGAGTCTATGTTGCCGGAAGCTTATGAAATGGGAGAAAAAGTTGTTAAAAAGTCACAAGAGTTAATTAGCCCACAAGGATTGTTTGGTCCATTTTGTCTGGAAACGATCATTACTCCTGACCAAAAATTTTATGTGATTGAAATTTCGGCAAGAATTGTAGCTGGCACCAACCTTTTTATTGAAGGTTCTCCATACACAGATTTACTTTATAATGAACCTATGAGCACCGGACGGAGAATCGCAAGAGAAATAAAAATAGCCATTAAGAAAAATAAGTTAAAAAAAATATTAGATTGATAAAAGCTTGATACCGAAATTTTTTGACGGAAGAATTTAAACCGCAAAAAATTTGATATCTTCGCTTTTAAAATTTGAAATAAGAAGCGAGGTGAAGGTGTTTTTTGACAATCGCCTGGGGCCCCTTTGGGGTGAGGCGGTCTAAAAATACCGAACCGAGCTTTTATAAAAATTAAATATGAATATTATACAAATACTTAAATCATATGATTTAAACAAATTAACTGTTGCTACCCTTGGTTCTCACAGCGCTCTTGACGTTTGCCGCGGTGCCAAGAATCTTGGGTTTAAAACTTTAGTTGTGACCGAAATCGGTCGGGAAAAGACTTATGAAAAATATTATAAAACCGATGGAAAACTTGGTTGTGTCGACGAAACTATAACTCTTGATAAATTTTCCGATTTACTCAAACCTGAAATTCAAAAAAAATTATTAGATAAAAATTCTATCTTTGTTCCTAATCGTTCTTTTGAAGCTTATTTAAACTTTAATTACGATAAAATTGAAAATGATTTCAAGGTTCCCATGTTTGGAAATAGACACCTTTTAAAAATTGAGGAGCGTGGTCGAGCTGAAAACCAATATTATTTGCTTGAAAAATCTGGAATCAAATATCCAAAACAGTTTAAAGATCCAAAACAAATTAATTGTTTGTGTCTTGTCAAAGTTCAAGAAAAAAAACGAGCTTTTGAAAGAGCTTTCTTTTTAGCAGAAAATTATCAAGACTACAAAAAACAAATTGATGAAAAATTGAGACAAGGAGTCTTTACCGAAGAGCAATTAAAACAGGCGGTTATTGAAGAATTTGTTGTTGGCGTTCAAGTAAATTTTAACTTTTTCTATTCTCCTATTTTCGACCGCCTTGAATTACTTGGAACTGACATGCGAAGACAAACAAACATTGAAGGTCTTTTAAAAGTTCCTGCTTCTTATCAAGTTGAGGTTTCCAAAAAAATTCAAGTAAAATACGAGGAAGCAGGTCATATTGCGGTCACTGTCCTTGAATCAATGTTGGAAAAAGCCTTTGAACTTGGAGAAATGTTTGTCAAAACCAGTCAGGAATTATTTGCTCCGGGAATTATTGGACCTTTTGCTTTGCAAAGCATCATTACCGCTGGGCCACCAAAAAAAGACATTATCATCATTGATATTTCACCCCGTATGCCCGGATCACCTGGAATATCTTCTACCCCTTATGGAAATTATCTTTACGGAAAAAATATTTCTGTTGGAGAAAGAGTAGCGATGGAAATAAAGCAAGCGATTAAATTAAATAGTTTTGCTAAAATATTATCATAAATATGTCCAACTTTAACTTTGATACTTATCTTTCTCCTCTGACTTGGCGGTATGGATCTAACGAAATGAGAAAGATCTTCAGTGAGAAACATAAATATGAGCTTTGGCGAAAAATTTGGATCGCTCTTGCCGAAGCCCAACATCAAGCGGGACTAGTCAGCAAAGAAGAATTGGAAGATTTGAAAAAAAATGAAAAAAATATTAATATAGAAAAAATTTTTGAGTTGGAAAAAGATACTAAGCACGATGTTGTGGCGGCAATTAAAGAATTTGCCGAGAAAGCAAAAATCGGCGGAGGAAAAATTCATTTGGGAGCGACCAGTATGGACATTGTTGATAACGCTGATATGGTACGAATTCAAGAAGCTATAGAAATTGTTGAAAAAAAAGTTGTTGTTATTTTAAATTTACTGGCTGATAAAATTGACGAATATTCTGATTTTCCTTGTTTAGGCTATACTCATTTGCAGCCGGCTGAACCAACAACAGTTGGCTACCGCCTATCTTTTTACGCCCAAGATTTATTGGTCGCTTTTGAATCTATTCAATTTGCCAAAAAAACCATTAAAGGCAAAGGAATGAAAGGCGCAGTTGGAACCGCAGCAAGTTATAAAGAACTATTAAAAGATAAAACAATATCCGCTGGGGAGTTAGAAAGTAAAGTAATGAAAAGTCTGAGAATTGAAGCCTCTTTGATTTCCGGTCAGGTCTATCCCCGACTTTTTGATTTTATTGTTTTAAATAGTTTGGTGATGGTCACTTCGGCACTAGCCAAATTTGCCGGGGACCTTCGAATTCTCCAATCTCCTCTTTATGGCGAATGGTCGGAACCATTTGGGAAAAAACAGGTAGGTAGTTCAGCGATGCCGTTCAAAAAAAATCCAATCAACAGCGAGAATATTTGTTCTCTCGCCCGTTTTGTTGCTACTCTTCCACAGGTAGCTTCTGAAAATGCGTCACTTTCATATTTAGAAAGAACCCTTGATGATTCCGCTAACAAAAGAATTGTTATTGCTGAAGCTTTTTTGACAACTGATCAAATTTTGATGACGGCCGAAAAAATAATCAACGGTTTAGTTATTAATAAAGAAAGAGTTAGCTTTAATTTAAACCAGTACGCCTCTTTTGCTGCTTCCGAATCCATAATTTTGGAAGCTGTTAAAAAAGGAGCCAATCGTCAGGAAATGCACGAAGTGTTAAGGATCAATTCAATGATCGCCTGGACCGATATTCAAAAAGGTAAAAAAAATCCCATGATGCAATTACTTTTGGGGGACAAATTAGTTAATAAATATTTAAATAAAACTCAATTAGAAAAATTAATGGAAGTCGAAAATCACATCGGTGACGCACCCGAAAGGGCAAAAAAGTTAGTAAAAATTATTAAAAATATATGAATAAAGTAATAGTTTCGGTCATTATGGGAAGCGATTCTGATCTTGAAGTCATGAAAGGAGCTGTCGATGTCTTAAATGATTTTGGAGTTGAGAACGAAGTTCTTGTTTTATCAGCTCATCGAACATTTGAGGCAACGAGAGAATACGCAATGTCAGCCGTGGCTCATGGAACTAAAGTAATTATTGCCGGAGCCGGCGGGTCTGCCCATCTCCCTGGTGTCATCGCCGCCATGTTCCCACTACCTGTGATTGGTGTTCCCATTAAATCAAAATCTTTGGATGGTTTGGATTCTCTTCTTTCAATCGTCCAAATGCCTCCCGGAATTCCTGTTGCCACCGTCGGGATCAACGGAGCCAAAAATGCTGGACTATTGGCAATTCAAATACTGGCAACTTCTGATAAGGGATTAGCAGAAAAGTTAAATAACTTTCGTTCAAAACAAAAAGAGACGGTCTTAGAAAAAACAGAAAAATTGAAAACACTTGGGGTTAAAAAATATTTAGAAATTTTAAAAAAATAATATGGTCACGGAAAAAGTGATTCTTGAATCTTTACCAAAAGTTTTAAAAACCGTTGATTTGCCCTTGGGAAAAAAACTTCAGGGGAAGGTCAGAGATATTTATTTTAAAGACAAAAAAAGAATTTTAATCACCACCGACCGCCAGTCGGCCTTTGATGTCATTTTGGGTAATATTCCTTTTAAGGGAGCGGTCTTAAATCAACTGGCGGCTTTCTGGTTTAAAAAAACAAAAAAAATTATTAGCAATCATTTAATCGAAGTACCTGATCCAAATGTTTCCGTTGCAAAAAATTGTGAGCCGATCCAGGTCGAGATGGTCGTCCGCGGATATATTTCCGGAGTTACCAATACTTCTATTTGGGGTTCTTATGAAAAAGGTGAAAGGGTCATCTACGGATTAAAATTTCCAGACGGATTAAAGAAAAATCAAAAATTGAAAGAGCCTGTCATCACCCCAACCACTCACCCATTGGTCGGTGCCACCGGTCATGATGAAAGATTGACCCGAGAACAGATAATTGCAAAAAAATTGGTCAGTGAAAAACTTTATAAACAGATGGAGAAAGCGTCTTTGTCTCTTTTTAAATTTGGTACAAAACTTTGTCTTTCCAAGGGATTGATCTTGGTTGATACAAAGTATGAGTTTGGACTGCATAATGGAAAGTTGACCTTGATCGACGAGATCCACACTCCAGACTCTTCCCGATTTTGGATCGCCAAGACATATAAGTCAAGATTTGAAAAAGGCTTGGAACCGGAAAACTTTGATAAAGAATTTTTACGACTTTGGTACGTTAAACGAGGCTATCGCGGAGACGGTCCGCCTCCTGCAATGGCAAAAGAATTAATTGTTGCTGTTGCTCAAAGATACATCGGAGTTTACGAAAAACTCACCGGCAAAAAATTTAAGGCCTTTGAATATCCGATTGAGGAAAGAATAAAGAAGAATTTAAGTTCTTACTTATGAATAAGCTCTATCTTGCTTAAATTTTTAAGATTGCTAGTTATTTTGATTTTATTGAGCTGATCTGATAATCTAGTGACAATGGCTTTACGAGAAGGACTTACGTCCATGTATGAAAAAAGTGTGCAAAGATATCCTGATGAGTTCTTTGCCCTAAAAGTAGTTACTGATATTAAACTCGTATTTTATGCAAGATCTTTAAAAAAATATTTACTAATAGGTGAAAGCGTCAGTCTTTTAAGCGGTTACTCATTTCTCCAAACGTTGCCTACCAAAATTTTGGGTTTGCCGGTATCGGCTCCGGCAGAATTTTCCCCCTACCCTTCAGCCGCCCCGGCATATATGGGTGGCCGGGCAACAGACGATATGGCCGATGGAGATTTGGATCCAAAAGTTTTTGGATACGAAGACTTTCCCGAATATGTAAAAGCAGCAAAAAACCAAATAAGAAATAGGGGTTCTGAAGTAAAAAGGGACTTTACTCTGGATTTTTTGCTTAAATATACACTTGAAAATCTTGAAAAAGATCAAAAGCCAGGCGATGACGTCAGGCGGGACTGGGATTTGTTTCTTGATGCGATGCTGGTTGAACATTATAGAAGAGTCAATCATAAAATACTGACAAAAGCCGAACTAGAAACTATTGATGATAATTCTTTCAGTTATGCCCATAACATTATGCTCATTGCTCTCCATTCGAAAACCAGGTTTAAAGATATTGAAGAAATAGCTCAACTTCAAGGTAAAATATTTGCTCTTGCTGACCTGAAACCAGAGCTGGCTGGCTTTACTTGTAAAATTCCAAAAGAAGTTCTGGAAGAAGCCGGTATTGACGGAGAGGTGTTAATGAATGATCCAAACTTGTTAGATGGAAATGAGGTAATAAGGAGGTGGATGAAAGAGGAATTAGCAACAGGAAGAGAACTCTATGACAAATTGAAGAGAAAAATACCCGATTTAGATTTCTCCGCCAAGTTATATTTGAAATTTCTTGTGAAAGGAGTTGAGTCAAAAATGGAGAAAATGGAAAAAAAATTACAATAAGTATTTAAGAAAAACTCACCGGCAAAAAATTCAAGGCCTTTGAATATCCGATTGAGGAAAGGATAAAGAAAAATTTGAAGAAGTATTTTTAAAAAAATTATCAAACTTTGAGTTTTAATTAAGTTTGCTTAAAATATATCAAGTCGCTTCTAAACTCCCGTAAAATAAGCAAAGGAAATTTGATTATAGATAATTCAAAGAATGATTCAATTAATTCTGTCTCAAAAACCTTTGTTTCCATAAACTTACACCAAATTGATGGATTATAACGAGCTACTTCTCCATAGATAAATGCAAGTAAGTAATGGACAACAATTTCTGATAATTCTTTTTTATTAGAAATAAATAATGCAAATTTTTCTCCAAAGATAGATTCTCTAATATTTGGAATTGATACGTTTTCCGCTTGTTTTAATAATTTATATCTTCTAACGTCCCATAAATCCTTTTCTAATGACCAATCTTTCATCTCTTTTTTTGATTCATAATCTTTTATTAATTTTAAAAGTTTTGGATCTTTATTATGTCTAAGCCACAGTAATCCATTAGAAATAATTAACTTATTGTCTTTCTTTATTTGATCAAATTGAATTGCTGAGATCGGAATTGTTCTTGGAAGAAGGTTTGTTGTTTCAAGTAATAGCTCTTGAAGCTCAGGAATTAAAACAAATAGTTCCGATGCACGAAAAGTTTTCCCTATAGCAGCAGTAATTTGCTTAGTATAACTTGAAATTTGCGATTGTTTTGCTGCATTACCTTCAATAACTGCAGAAACAGTAAACCAATCGCTTGTAGCTATCTTAAGCAAATTAACCATTACATATTTATCTTTCTTTCCTATTGAACAAGATAAAGTTAACAAGCTTTTACTTTTTCTATTTCCTCTTCCTATTCCATGTCTTAACTCAAGTCCCTGCTCTGCAGAAAAAGATTTATCTTTAAATAAGATTAATGCTTTTACTAAATTAAGCATGCCATAATACAAAAGCACCGGCCTAGTTAATATAGAAGATGTTTTTGCGCTTGAATAATACTCTTCTGCTTGTTTCAATAAAAAAGATATCTGTTTGGCTTTTGCGGAATCTTTTAATAATTTGTACAGTGATGAATACTTACCAAACAAATTAATATATCTCCACACCCCTTCCTCGATAGAAGTTGCATATAGTATTTTCATATAATTAATTTATAGCCTTTAATTTTATTAATATAAACTAATAATTTCTTTATATTAAAAATATAAGCTTGTAACTTGAATATTTGCAATATTTATACTCCTTTTTTAGAGCTTTGCAAGGGGAAATTAAACTCTGACCTGAAGGGTTTCTTTTGAGAAAGTAATGTTTTTGGGTTCAAGGATGACTTTTTTCTTCTGATTCAAAGAGGAAAAGAGATTATTTAGCCTCATCCAACCGGCCCGGTTGTACACAGCCTATCATGGCCACCCCTGTCCTAACCTCGGAGGTTAGACATCGCTTGGCACAGAAAACTAAACACTATCTTCATGACGGCCGTCACTAAGATAAATATTCCTTATTGTTTTTATGAAGTAATTATAGACTAGATCCCCTCCTACGAGGGGATGACAAGCAAAGCGTATATAAAAAGCTGTTTTTGGGGGGCGGGAAAATGCAAGAGAAAAAAGTTTAAACACGGCTTGGCACAGAAAATTAAATTTTATCCTCAAGACGGTCGTCCATAAGATAATTGCATATCTATCGTCAAATATTTGGCCTTATAATAGTCTAAAACTATACTTTTGTAGGTTATAAGCGGTGGACTAATTTTGTATTTAGTATGAAAAATAAAATTATTTACTATATTTCCAGTAGCAACGATAATCCTGTCAAAGAATTTATTGATTCGTTAGAGCATAAACAAAAGGTCAAAGTCTTTCATATTTTTAAATTAATTATTGAATATGGAATTAATTCTATTCCTCAACATATCAAAAAAGTAGCAGGAACTCCGTTATGGGAAATAAGAATATTAGGAAAAGATAATATTCGCATGTTATATATCATTTCACATAAAGAAACTATCCTACTTCTCCATGGTTTTATCAAGAAAACTCAAAAAACCAACTCTAAAGAAATATCCATTGCTCTAAAAAGATTTTATCAATATTATCCTTGACAAATGATATCTTTTAAGATATCATAAAATCATATGAAAAATAAACTAATTTACACATTTCAAGATCATTTAAAAGATTCTCTAAAAGTGCCGAAATTTAAAATTGCGTGGAAAAAATCACAAGTTGAATACGACCTTGCTAGCACTCTTATTCAAAAAAGATTGTCTAAAAAAATGTCTCAAAGAAGCTTGGCAAAAAAAGTTCACACAACTCAAGCTGTTATCTCAAGGATTGAAACCATGTCTGCTAATCCGTCACTTTTGCTTTTAAAAAGATTGGCCGAAGCTCTTAACAGTAAGATTGTCCTGCAGTTTAAATAACGATAATCACACTCTCACCTGCAGGGTTTCTTTTGAGAAGGTGAGGTTTTTGGGTTGGATGATGACTTTTTTTTCTCCCGATTCGACTACTCCATAATCATAGGCTTTAATGTTGTGGGATTCTGAAAGTTTTAATACTTGAGCGACGTCACTCTCTGGAACGAAGATGGCAAAACCGGCGCCCATATTTAAATTTCCATAAGCTTCTTTTTCATCAATCTTTCCTTGTTCAACAATAAATTTTAAAACTTCAGGAACTGGTGGAAGATTGGTTATTTTATAAGTCAATTCCTTTTTATGTCTCATTAATTTTCTCCAGCCGTGTCCGGTGATATTCACCATATAATGAATATCAATATTGTTAGCTAATAATTTTTCAATTAATTTGGCGTAAATTATTGTTGGGGTTAGTAATAATTCCCCATAAGTCTTTACTTTATCAACTTTGGTTAAATAACCCTCTGGTAAATTTTCGGCGATCTTTCGAGCTAAAGTTAAGCCATTGGCATGGATGCCGTTACTTTCAAATAAAATTATTCTATCTCCCGAGCAAAGCTTTTCACCCAAGCACAGATTTTTTTTTGGATCGATTATTCCAAAGCAACTGCCAGCCAAATCAATTTTATTCTTCTCAATTACTCCTGATAAAACTGGTGTTTCTCCCCCACCCCAAACAACATCTGAGTCTTGACTGGCTTTTGTCCAACCGGAAACTAAGTCATCAGCTCTTTTTTTATCCTTAAACCAATCCGAAGAACCGGCCGCCCAATAAGCCATTAAGGTTAATGGTTTTGCACCAACTGTAATCAGATCATTAACAATCATGGCCACCGTATCATAAGCCAAACTATCGTAATAGGTTTTTCCGGTCAGCTTGTACATTTCATCAGCAACTAAACTTTTCGTTCCCAATCCCTCGATAACAGAAGCAAAATAGAAATCGCCGGCATCAATAACATGAGCTGACTCACCACGGCTGGCAGAAACTTCCTGATAATTTTTAGGAAGATTATTGATAGTTTTTTTCCCAGCTTGTTGGGCAATTCTTTTTAAGTAATCAATCGTTTCGTAATTAACCCCCGACTGTTTGTAGGTTAATTGATTTTTCATAGTGTTTTTGTTTATCAGTTAACTAGTTAACTGATAAATTCTCTTTAGACATTCCTCTTTCCCCAATATTTCCATAGATTCATTCAACGGTGGGGAGATCTTTTTACCCGTAATTACCATTCTCATATCAGCAAAAAATTGGGAGTTTTTTATCTCAAATTTTTTAGCTAAGTTAACCAATGAATCTCCGATTATCATTGATTTCCAATCTATAACTTTTTCTAACTCAGCCTTAACTTTTTCAAAAAAATCCTTTTTACTAGTTAAATCTACTTCATATTTTTCTGGAGCTTTAAAAAAGAACTCGCATAAAGGTAAATAGTCAGAAAGTTTTTTAATTCTTTCTTTGATTAATGGAATAGTCTTTTCAATTAAGTCTTCTGAATATTTTTTTTGATAAAATTCATAAATCTTAATTCTTAATTCTTCATTCTTCATTTCTCTAATATATACTCCGTTCATCCATTCCAGTTTCACCGGATCAAAGACCGGGGCCGTTTTTTGAATATCTTTAATATCAAAAACTTTGATATATTCTTCCAACGAGAAGATGTCCTTGCCTTCAGGGTGGCTCCAGCCCATCAGAGCTAAATAATTTAACAGGGCTTCCGGAAATATTCCCTGATCTAAATAGTACGAAGTCCAAACCGGATTTTTTCTTTTGGAAAGTTTTGATTTATCCGGATTGCGAAGCAATGAAATATGGGCAAAAACAGGCAGTTCCCAACCAAATGCCTGATAAAGAATAATATGTTTTGGAGTAGATGGCAGCCATTCCTCACCTCGAATAACATGGGTAATTTTCATTAAATAATCATCAACCACAACACCTAAATGGTAGGTTGGAAATCCATCGGACTTGAGTAATACCTGATCATCAATATTTTTCGTGTCAATTATTATTTCCCCACGGACGGCATCATTAAATTTTATCTGACCCTCTGGTATCAATAAGCGAACTACACGATGAATATCTTTTTCCTTAATCTGTTGAATAATCTTTTTTTGATCTGTTAAACAAAGACGGTCATATTTTGGAACCTGTTTTTTTGCCTGTTGTTCCTCGCGCATTTTAGTTAGTCTTTCAGGCGTACAAATACAATAATAAGCTTTTCCTTTGGTAACTAATTCTTCCGCATATTTTTTATAAATATCTAGCCTCTCTGATTGTCTATAAGGAGCATAAGGGCCACCAACTTCCGGAGATTCATCGGCTACAAGTCCAACTCTTTTTAAAGTTTTTAACATTTGCGCTTCTCCGCCCTCAACGATTCTTGTTCTGTCTGTATCTTCTATTCTGACAATAAATTGACCTTTATTTTTTTTTGCCCAAGCGTAGTTTATCAAAGCAGTCGCGACCGATCCGACGTGGACATCTTTACCCGTCGGAGACGGAGCAATTCTGGTTCTAACCATATCCAAGAATTATATAATATCAACACTCCCCACAGCAACCAACTATGTTTTGAAAATTTTCTTCAACTACCTTCCAGTCTATATTTTCAAAAAATGAATCAATATAGCCGGCACGGTTTACTCCATAGTCAATAAAATAAGCGTGTTCATAGGTATCAAGAGCAACGATTGGCTCAACTCCCCACATAGAATAAGTATTTTGTGAGTCACCTAAATAATTTACCAATCTTCCTTCTCTGTAATTAAATCCTGTCCAAACCCAACCACGGGCAGAAATAGCGGTCGCTTTTAAATCTTTTTTATAATTTTCAAAACTGCCAAAATCTTTTTCGATCTGCTTCAACAAGGTACCGTCTGGTACCTTGCCTTTTCCTCCCAGATGTCCGAAATAAATTTCATGATTTATTACTCCACCCCAGGCAAAAGACAATTCAACTTTTAATTCTCGGATGGTAGAAAAAACCTGATTTGCTTTTGTATAATCATCCTCTTTTAATTCAGATAATTTTTCTTGGATCTCATTGTATTTGTTAACATAACCTGCATATAACTTTAAATGCTCTTCGACAGTCTTTTTTGAAATCCCTCTCATTGATAAAATCTTGTCAGAAAACTTTTTTGCCTCCAGTTTTATGATTTTCATATTTAATATATTCAAACTTTTAATTATTTGTACGGAACAAAAATCTTTGTTCCCTACAAACTTATTCTACTACTAATTTTCCTTTCATTCCAATATGCCCTACACCACAAAAAACCGAACAAAAAAATGTAAATTCGCCTTTTTTATCAGCAACAAATTCAACTGTAATTTCTTTTTCAGGCTCTAAATTTGCATTAACATTAAAATCAAGCAGACTAAAACCATGAGTAACATCGATGCTCTTTATTTTTAGTCTTACCCTGTCTCCCTGTTTAACATTGATGACAGATGGATCAAACTGCCATTTTTTAGCAATCATAGAAAAATCTTTAACCGGACCAGAGCTCGTTACTGTTGTGATTGTTGATTTTTTTTCAATTGAAGGTTTTCTTTGATTAAGAAAAAAAACTCCACCGATTACCAAAAAAACAATTAATACTAACCAAAAGGACTTTCTCATTTTAACTTATATTAAATTAGTAATAGTTAGATTGTAAACAATTTATTTGTTCGGGTCAAGTAGATCCGGTCTTTTTTTTCTCGTTTCCTCAAGGGCTTTTTTCATCCGCCATTTTTCAATTTTCTTATGATCTCCTTTTAAAAGAATTTCCGGGACTTTTTTACCTATGAATTCTTCGGGTCTGGTATATTGCGGGTATTCCAATAAATTTTCTCCTTTTATACTGAAAGTTTCCTTAAGAGTTGCCTCTTCTTTTTTTAAAACTCTAGGAATTAATCGAACAACCGCATCCGCAATAGCTGAAGCTGTTATTTCCCCGCCTGTCATGATGAAATCTCCTAGAGATACTTCTTCATCAACAAAGTCCAACACCCGCTCATCTACTCCCTCATAATGTCCGGCAATAATTATTAAGTGATTTAATTGTGAATATTCCTGCGCTTTCTTTTGATCTAATATCTTTCCCTTAGGTGAAGTTAATATTATTCTAATTTTCCGATTACGGATTACGGATTTCGGATTTTTGTCTTCAATTCGTAATTCGTCATTCGTAATTTTATTAATTGCTTTATAAATTACATCCACTCTCAAGATCATCCCCGCTCCTCCTCCATACGGTCGATCATCAACCGTTCCATAATCATCAATGGCGAAATCCCTTAAATTTATAATTTCAATTTCAACAAGTTTTTTTTTAATCGCCCGTTTAACGATGCTCTCTTCAAAAAAACCACTGATCATCTTTGGGAATAGGGTGATAATAGATATTTTCATAGTAGAATTATAACAATATGAAGATTGTTATTCTCAAGTTTATCCGTTTTTATCAAAAAACAGAACTTTTTCGTGGAGCACTGGCAAAGCAATTGTTTTTATCAGAAAGCGCCTGTCGTTTTACTCCTACTTGTTCCAACTACACTTATGAAGCTGTGAAAAAATACGGAGCCGTGAAAGGACTATCTATTGGACTAAAAAGAATTATTCGCTGTCATCCGTGGAATAAAGGCGGACTTGATCCGGTTAAATAAAATTCGCTGTCAGACAAGATTAGAAATGTCCGCTTTTAAGTTGTTTCTTGTGTCATCCCCGTGAAGACGGGGATCCAGTCTATAATTACATTTTTAAAAAACAAATAAGGTGATTTTAGTCTGGATTCCCTCCTTCGAGGGAATGACAGATTTGATAAATTATCCCAACCTGTTTATTCAAAAGCGGACATTTCTATTCTTGCGAAGGCGGACATTTCTATTCTTGTGTAAGATTAAATAAAATTCGCTTGACAGTTATTTTTTTCTTTATTATAGTATCATTACTTTATGGTAGAAAATATTGATGAATTAATTTATTCGGCCATATTCTCTCCAGACGAAAATACTAAAAAATCTTCAAGAACCACTATAAGAAAATTAGCTGAAGAAAAAGGAATTAAACTTGCCTCAATTAATGACCTTTATATGTCCATCGGGCAAGGTAAAGTCAGCGAGTTTACCGTCCCTGCTATTAATGTTCGCACTCTCACTTATGATTTGGCCCGTCAGGTTTTCCAGATAATGAAAGAAAAAAAAGTCGGCCCAGTTCTTTTTGAAATTGCCCGGTCTGAAATTAAATATACTGATCAACAACCAGATGAATATGCAGTTTCAATTTTAGCCGCGGCTATTAAAGAAAATTACGTTGGAAAAATTTTTGTCCAGGGCGATCATTACCAATTTTCAGCTAAAAATTTTATTGTAAATAAACAAGATGAAATTGACAAAATAAAAGAGTTAATTAAAAAATCTATTGATGCCGGTTTTTACAATATTGATATTGACGCATCAACTCTTGTTGATTTAACCAAAACTGATATTGTTGAGAGACAAAGAAATAATTATGAAATGACAGCGCTCTTAACCGAATATATTCGCTCAATTCAACCAAAAGATGTAATGATTTCAATTGGAGGCGAGATTGGACATATTGGTGGCGTCAATAGTAACGTCGCTGATTTTGAAACTTTCATGGATAATTATTTAAAATTAATTAAGGGGAAAAATTTGGTTGGCGTTAGTAAGGTCAGCGTTCAAACAGGTACTTCTCACGGTGGAATCCCGTTGCCCGATGGAACAATTGCAGAAGTCAAGTTAGATTTTAATGTTTTGAAATCGATTACGGAATCGGCCAGAAGTAAATATAAAATCGGCGGATCAGTCCAGCATGGGGCATCCACTTTACCTAATAGTTTGTTCCATAATTTTCCAACATACAATGCTCTTGAAATTCATCTTGCCACAGGCTTTCAAAATATTGTTTATGATCATATGGATCCAAAATTGAAACAAGAAATTTATGAATGGTTAAAGATTAATTGTAAAGATGAGATGAAAGAAGGTCAAACTGATGATCAGAATTTGTATAAAACAAGAAAAAAAGCTCTTGGACCGTTTAAAAACAAGATTTGGACTCAAGAAGAAAATTATAAAAAAGAAACTCTTACTGCTTTAAAAACTCAGTTTGAATACTTATTTACTCAACTTAATTTATTTAATACTACAAAATGGATAGAAACTTAGCTCTCGAATTCGTTCGGGTTACTGAGGCAGCCGCAATTGCAGCGGCCAAATGGATAGGTCGAGGTGAAAAAAAGAAAGCAGATGGCGCGGCCGTTGATGCAATGAGATCACGTTTTAATCAGATAGATTTTTCCGGAACAGTTGTCATAGGTGAAGGTGAAAAAGATGAAGCCCCGATGTTATACACCGGTGAAAAAGTCGGCACCAAAAAAGGACCTGTTATGGATTTGGCAATTGACCCTCTTGAATGTACTGATAGTGTTGCTTATGGTAGATATAATGCTACGACCGTGGTTGCTTCAGGTCCAAAAGGCAGTCTTCTCCACGCTCCTGATACTTATATGAAAAAGATTTGTGTTGGCCCCCTTGGTAAAAAAGCTATTAATTTAGAAGCCTCTGTTAAAGTAAATATCGAAAAAGTTGCCAAAGCAATGAATAAAAAAGTTGAAGATATTACTGTTGTTGTTTTGGATAGAGAAAGACACGCTGATTTAATAAAAGAAATTCGTGACGCAGGTGCTCGAGTCAGGCTAATTACTGATGGTGATGTTGCTGCTGCTATCGCTACTTGTTTTCCAGAAAGTGGCATTGATATGCTAATGGGAGTTGGTGGATCGACCGAAGCTGTACTTGCCGCTGTCCCTGTAAAAATCTTAGGTGGAGAAATTTTATGTCAGTTTAAACCAAAAAAGGATGCTGATATTCCAAAAATAAAGGCAGCCGGTGTTAAAAATATCAATAAAATTTTTAATGCAGAAGATATGGCTAAAGAAAAAGAATTAACGTTTACCGCTACTGGAGTTATTGACGGCCCCCTTCTTAGCGGTGTAGTTTTTGGAAAAAATAAAGCAATTACACATTCCATAGTTATTAGAGGAATATCCGGTACGATTCGCTACGTCACTACGCATCATCATTATTATAAGTAAATAACAAATTTCTATGCAGAAAATAAAGGTCGGTCTAAATGGTTTTGGTCGTATCGGTCGAGCTTTTACAAGAATTGCTTTAAGCAGAAATAATTTTGAAATTGTAGCAATTAATACTAGAAAAACGCCAACTTCAATAATGGCCTACCTTTTGGCCTTTGATTCTGTTTATAGACGTTTTGGTATGGAAGTTAAAGAAGAACAGAACGGAATTTCCGTTAACGGTAAAAAGATTTTAACTTTGCTCAATGATAAACCGGAAAATATTCCTTGGGATAAGTATGGAGTGGACGTCGTCGTTGACGCTACCGGTGCTTTTAATAAAAAACCAGATTTGGAAAAACATCTGAAAGGCTCTGTAAAAAAAGTTATTCTGACCGCTCCGGCAAAAGACGAAGAAACACCGTTTGTAGTCCTTGGAGTAAACGACAAAACATTTGATTTTAAAAAAGAAACAGTTATATCAAACGCTTCCTGCACAACTAACTGCTCTGCTCCAATGTTTAAGGTCATTAATGATAATTTTAAAGTTGTCTCAGGGTTTTTAACAACCATACATGCGATGACTATTAGTCAAAAATTGCTCGATGACGCTGGAAAAACCCCAGGTGGATCAAGAGCGGCTTTTATAAATATTATTCCTTCAACAACTGGTGCTGCTAAGGCAGTTGCTAAAGTTATTCCTGAGTTAAAAGGAAAAGTCGATGGCATGTCCCTTCGGGTCCCGGTCGCTACAGGCTCAATCACTGATATTTCTGTCGTTGTTGAGAAGCCAACAACAGTTGAAGAAGTTAACAAAAAATTTAAGGAAGCATCAGAAACTTCGATGAAAGGAATCTTGGGTTATGAAGATAGAGTCTTAGTTTCATCTGATTTTATCGGATCATCATTTTCTTGTATATTTGACGCTAACTATACAAAAGTAGTCAATGGTAATTTAGTAAAAATATTTGGTTGGTATGACAATGAGTGGGGATACAGCACAAGACTTGTGGATTTGGTTGAAAAATTAAGTGATTTTATTTGATTTTATGAAGAAAGTCACTTATATAGATGAATTTGAAATCAAAAATAAAACCATTCTCCTTAGAGTTGATTTTGATGTTTCTTTAAATCCTGATTATTCAATCGCTAATGATGTCCGTATCAAACAAAATCTTCCTACACTAAAATATTTATTGAAAAACAAGAACCGATTAATCTGTGTTGCTAAACTTAATCGACCAAAAACAAGGGATCCAAAACATTCTTTAAAACCAGTAGTTAAAAGGCTTCAGGAGTATTTGCCAGATTATAAAATTATATTAATAGATGATTTTCTGACTTGTGATCAAAAAGTATTTAAAGAACAAAAAGAAAAAGAAATATTAGTTCTTGAAAATATTCGTTTCTACCAAAAAGAAAAGGATTATTCAACAATATTTGCAAAACAGCTTTCTTCTTTGGCTGATATTTATGTTAATGATGCCTTTGCGGTTTCTCATCGGTCAGATACTTCTGTTATTGGTCCTCCAAAGTTTATTCCCTCATACGGAGGGCTTCTTCTTAAAAAAGAGTTGGCAATAATATCTAAAGCTATTAATAAACCTAAAAAACCGATTGTGGCAATTATTGGTGGCAACAAAGTATCAACTAAAATTGGATTAATAAATAAATTGATAAAAATTGTTGATTATCTGATTATTGGCGGCGGGTTGGCTAATGCTTTTGTCAATGCTCAAGGACATGATGTGGGAACAAGCTTTTGCCAATATGAAGCAGTCCAACAGGCGAGAAGACTTCTTTCTTTATCAAAAAAAGGCCGGGCTTTTCTTGTTCTGCCTGTTGATGCAGTCGTTGCTAATTCAAAGGAAGATAAGAACAGCGAAATAGTAAAGATTGAGAATATTCCCTCTGATAAATCGATATTTGATATTGGTCCGGAAACCAAAGCTCAAATTGGCGGCATTATTGCTAAGGCAAAAACCATTATTTGGAATGGGCCAGTTGGATATTTTGAAAATCCTGAATTTAAACAGGGAACTGATTTTGTTTATTATTCAATAGCTCAAAATCATAATGCAGTCTCAATTGTTGGTGGCGGAGATACGTTAGCCGCTATTTCCAAAAAAGAATATCTTGATAAAATCACTCACATCTCAACCGGAGGAGGAGCAATGCTTGAATTTATTGAGAAAGGAACCCTGCCGGGAATTGAAGCGCTGAAAAAATAATTATCTAATTATCTCCACTACCCTATTAACTTCTTCTGTTGATTTAACAATAATAATTTCTTTTGACTTCAATATTGATGGCAGAAAACTTTTTCCTATCACTGTTTTCCCGTTCATCCAGTATAAATCCAAATCTAAATAAGTATTCTTATTCCAAAAAGTTCTTATTTGTTTTTCCGGAAAAATAAAGATCATTCCGTCAGCTCCTTTAAGTTCTTTTTTGGATTTAAAAAACATAAGGCCTTTCTGCCATTCGTCGGGTGAGTCTGCAATTAATAATTTGTATTTAATATTATTAATGGAATAACTAATCAATTCTTTATTTGGAGTTGAAAAATAAAAATTGGAAGGGTTTAAAAAAAGAAATGAATAAACAGTTATAAAATAAATTACTAATAAAAATATAGTTAGATAAATAGGTTTTAATAAATTTGTCTTTTTTTTGAATAAAAATATTGGAATTGTTATCACTAAAAACAATTCTCCAAAAACAGATAAAATGCCAAAAATATAATAAATAATTTTTGTGGCTAAAGAAAATGAAGACAAAATTTCTTTTAAATCTCCTATATAATCCAAAGGTGTTTTGATCTTTAAAATATCTTGAGTAATATCTTTTAATAAATGAACAAAAAAGGAAATAAAAACAATAATTAAAATGAAATTAAGTAGTTTACTTTTCATAGCTAATTTTAACACGTTTATTATTAGCTCAACTATGGTAAAATAGTGACTGACTTATTTGATTTTTAATATTTCTTACGGAGCGTAGCTCAGATGGCTAGAGCGCAGCGTTTGGGACGCTGAGGCCGCGAGTTCAAGTCCCGCCGCTCCGACTTTGTCCCGCCGAAACCCAAAGGGTGAAGGCGGACTTTTTTATTCATCAAAATTACTACTCTCTAATATTACGCAGTAGTAATTTTTTGTTACAATTATCACTCCTTATGAGAAACAATAAATCATTAATGACAATTTTTTTGATCGTTTTTATTGATCTTTTGGGTTTTGGGATCATTCTTCCCCTCCTCCCCTATATTGCTGAAAAATATTCCGCTGGTCCTTTTCAAATTGGGATACTGACCGCTACTTATTCTTTTTTCCAGCTGATTGCAGCACCAATTTTAGGGAGGCTTTCTGATCGTTATGGCCGGAAAAAACTTTTAATTATTTCCCAACTTGGTAGTGCTTTCGGTTATCTAATTTTAGGTTTGGCGGGAAATTTACCTCTCTTGTTTTTATCAAGGATCATCGATGGAATAACCGGCGGAAATATCTCGATTGCCCAAGCTTATATTGCTGATGTGACTGACAAAAAAAATCGGGCTAAAGGAATGGGAATTATCGGCGCCTCTTTTGGATTAGGGTTTATTTTTGGTCCGGCAATCGGCGGATTTTTATCAAGGTTTTCTTATTCTGCTCCGGCTTATTTTGCTACAGGTGTTTCTTTGTTAAGCGTCTTAGCAACAGTCTTTTTCTTAAAAGAAACTATTGATGAAAAAAAAGCGATTGAGTCTCCAAAAACAAAATTAAATTTAAAAGAATTTCAAAGAATATTATCAATCTATCCAATCGGAATTTTAATAATTACTTTTTTTGTTACAAACCTCGCTGCTTCCATCCAACAAGGAAATTTTGCTCTTTGGACCCAAAAAACATTTAATTACGGTCCTGCCGAAAACGGCTGGTTATTTGCATATATTGGAATAATAGCGGTGTTCGTCCAACTTAAAGTTTTACCTTTTTTAACAATAAAATTTGAAGAAAAAACAATTTTATATATCTCTTTATTTTTTATGTTTATTGGTTTATCTCTTATTCCGTTTTCGCCTCATGTAAATTTTTTGTACGTTGCTTTATTTTTTCTCCCATTTGGTTATGGTCTATCAAGCCCAACTATTCAAGCACTGGCTTCAGAGAACGTTCCAAAAGAAGAATATGGGGGGACTTTAGGATTTTTACAATCGGCTGGAAGTCTTGGTCGAATTATAGGACCTATCATTGGCGGAATTATTTTTCAATCTTTTGGAAAAGACAACGCTTTTTATTTTGCCGGTTTCATAATTCTCGCACTTTTGATATATTCAAGATTACAACTAAAATGAAAAAAATTTTTCTAATCGTAATAGCTTTTTTATTTTTTATATTATTTATCATATTTACTTTTGTTGTCAAAAAAGAATTGCTTAGCAACTTTGACTTTGATACAACAGTTCGACTACAAAATCATATTTCGCTTCAATACGATTCTTTCTTGTCTTTTTTTAGCTTAGTCGGAAGTTTTGAAATATTAGCCGGCTTATTGTTTTTCATCGCTCTTTTCAGAAGAAAAATACTATCTTTTTTAATTTTTATTCCTCTGGCCGGAGCGCACATTGTAGAACTAATCGGAAAATCATTAATGAACCACCCCGGGCCGCCATTTTTATTTTTTAGATATAATTTGGATTTTCTTTTTCCTTCATCCTACGTTCAACCAGGATCTTCTTATCCATCAGGTCACGCGCTAAGAATTATTTTTGTTTCAGTGATATTTTTTTACCTGATTATGAAATCAAAAATAAATAATTATTTAAAAGTATTTTTTAACGTTTTTCTAATTATGTTCAACGTAACAATGTTGGTATCAAGAATTAGCCTTGGAGAACATTGGACAACTGATGTGATAGGAGGGATATTACTTGGGCTATCTTCAGGAATCTTCGCCCTTATTTTCTTATAAATTTAGCCTCATCCAACTGACGCAGTTGTATGGGCTTGGCCAATTAGTGTTTTACAATCTTAATTGAGATTTTATTTTTTAAAGCAATTATATTCGCTTCTCCACCAATCGGAAATGTGATTTTCGGATCGCTATGACCAAAATCAACATTGGCAACAACTGGAATATTATTTAGTTCTTTCTTTGTTTTAATAATTTTTGTTAGTAGATCATCGGTCATATTACTTTTCTTTTGAAATCGGCCGATCACTAATCCTCTAATTTTATTGAAATCAGGAAGATGAATTAATGATTGAAGATCGCGATCAAAAGTATGTGGAACCGTCTCATAATCGTCTTCTAAAAATAAAATTGAGTCACTCAAATCAGGAAAATACTCTGTTCCCTGCAGTAAATTAAAAGTACAAAGATTAGCTCCTAAAATCGTTCCTTCAGATTCTCCTTCATTGATAACCAAATATCCAGGATTATTAATCAACTCTCTTTTGTTTTGATCTAAATACCATTCATCGTCACTCCATTTTTCACTAGTTTTTATTTCAAAACTGTCATCGGACATCAAACATTTTTTGAAATATTTTAAAGTATAGTCAAAATATAAATTTTGACCGAATAATGAATAATGAGGACCGGAATAGGTGACTAATCCTGTTTTGGCATAAAAAGCGTTATTTAGTGCCGTAATATCTGAGTAACCTAAAAATATTTTTGGATTATTCTTTATTAATTCCCAATCAATATATTTTAAAAGTTGATTTGAATTAAATCCCCCAATAACCGTAATTATTCCTTTAACATTTTTATTACCAAAAGCCTCGTGTAAGTCTTCTATTCTTGATTCAATACTTGAAGAATTAAATTCATCAGTTTCATTAATATATTTGCCAAATGATAACTTTAGTCCTAAATCTAAAAATCTTTTATTAGCAATATTTTTTATTTCTTCACTTAAAATATTTATTGATCTTGACGGAGCAATGATCCTAACCTCATCACCTATCTTTAATTTTTCCGGAAATATTTTTTTCATTTAAATCCCATTGCTAACTCCCTTAACTTTGCTTCCGGATCTTTAGCTAATACAAAGCCTGATGCCAGTATTGCTCCTACCGCTCCTAGTTTAATTGCTTGTCTAATATCTTCGCCTGTTGATATACCTGCTCCGATCACAAGCGGCCTTTTTAAAACTGAAACTAATTTTTTTATATTATCTTCTTCTTTAGTTATCATTGATACACCTGTTCCGATCATATCTTCTCTTTCGTATGACAGGTAATCGGGTTCCCATTTATCAAACTTGATCATCATCTCCGGATTAAATCCGCAAATGACACTTTTTAAGCCGTATTGTTTAGCTTTATCTAATATTTTTTTTACATGTTCATCGTCCATTTTATGTTCGCTATGATTTATGACAATACCGGAAGCGCCGGCGTCTTTTATGGCATAAGCAGAAAGCCAGCCCATATTTTTTCCCGGTTCAATCGGGTCCATGTGTTGAGCCCAAACTTCTATGCCCAATTCTCGTTTGACCCTATATATATCTGTTGGTTGTACTGCCGGAATGATCTCTACCCCAGTCTCTTTACTGACCTTTTTTACGCAAGATAGTAATTTAATGGCAGCACTTCCCGTTGATTCCCTATAGGTTTTTAAGGAAAGAAAAATCATTCTTTAATTATATCAACACAATATTTATTTTGTAAACAGCTATTGACAAGTAAACTATCGTTCACTACAATAAATTATCGAAGTATATGCAAGAAAAACTTTTTGAAAAAATTAGCGTTATTTTTTCCTATAATGCCGAAAAAAATAGGAGTATTCCCTACAAAATCCGTTGGCGATTGCGTGATTATTTTATAAAAAAACTGGGCTATCATCACAAGGTCCGCGAAGGCCGGGAACTTCTCCATATTTTCCATGTCACCGATGGCAACCTTGATTTTAGAATCCGCTTCAACACTGAAGATCTTAATTGGATTTTAGAGGAGGTCTCCGATGGGAATATCACTTAACAAGGCTACTCCTATGATAATGCATATCGACCTTAACTCTTGTTTTGCGACCGTCGAACAACAAGCTCATCCGCATTTACGAGGCAAACCAATCGTCATAGCCGCTTATCCAACCGATAGTGGATGTATCCTGGCTCCATCGATCGAAGCTAAAAAATTTGGCATCAAAACCGGAATGAGAGTCCGGGAAGGAAAAAATCTTTATCCTGACTTAATTGTAAGGACTGCCGACACAATTTTAATACGCGACGTTCACCAAAAATTTAAAAATATTTGTCTTGACTATTCACCAGATGTTATCCCTAGATCAATTGATGAAGTGGTAATAGATTTTTCCGGAACTCCTGCCCTTAATCGCGGACTAATAAATATCGGCCGAGAAATTAAGAAAAGATTTCGGGAAGAAATTGGAGAATGGATCTCATGTAATGTGGGAATTTCCACTAATAGATTTTTAGCAAAAACAGCCGCTTCCCTTCATAAACCAGACGGTCTTGATGTCATTGATTATAAAAATCTTGAAGAAATTTTAAAAAAATTAACGTTAATTGATCTATATGGAATAAATATTCGATTTGAATATCGACTTAATCAAGCTGGCATTCATAGCCCTTTAGATTTTTTAAAGACACCAGATCATATTTTGCGAAAAGTTGTTTTTAAAAGTATTGTTGGACATTATTGGTATTTAAGGCTACGTGGATTTGAAGTTGACGATTTTAAATCGACCAGAAAAAGCTTTGGTCAAGAATATTCTTTAAAAGAAAAAACTGACGATCCAAATAAATTAAAAAAAATAATCATGAAATTGTGTGAAAAAATGGGCCGGCGTCTAAGACAATCAAGTCAATTTACTTCCGGCATTCATTTAGGAATTTTTTATCAAGACTATAGTTTTTGGCACCGTGGAAAAAAAATTAATATGTCCATTTCCTCAACTAAAAATCTTTTTGAAGAAATTATGATTCTTTTTTTTCTTCAACCAAAAATAAAAGTCGTTTCAAAAATATCAGTTAGCTGTTTTTCTTTGAATCAAAATAATAATCAACAACTGACATTGATTGATTTGGGTGAAGAAAAAATTAATAAGATAAGCGGAGCCTTGGATAAAATTAACGATCGCTTTGGTGAGTTTACTATAACACCCGCAATCATGATGGACATGAAAGATACTGTCGTTGACCGAATTGCTTTTGGCAAATCATGATATTACTATTCCTTCGAGTCTTCTTTAGTTTTATGAACTGTCCCTTGTTTATGTTCCGGTGGCGTATAGATTGTATAAAGTTTCATCGCGACTTCTGACGTGTTGACGATATTATGTTGAGCTCCGGCTGGAACAACGATGGCTGAGCCGTCGGAAATTTCATGTTCTTCACCATTCATAATCGCTTTGCCTTTTCCCGATTCTATTCTGATGAATTGATCATGATCCGAATGGACTTCCATACCAATATCTTCACCTGGTTTTAAAGCCATGACAACCAGTTGACTTTTATCAGTCGTAAAAAGTACTTCACGAAAATAATTGTTTTCTAAAGTTTTTTCTTCAATATTAGTTACATATCCTGTCATATTTATCACCTCCTTTTTGATTAACTAAATTATTATCTATTAACTTAATAATATCAAAAAAAGTTTGTCATTCCCTCGAAGGAGGGAATCCAGACTAAGAATGGATCCCCGCCTACGCGGGGATGACTTGTTATAATTCTCATATGTCACCGATTATTTTATTTGGCCTGCCGGGAACTGGAAAAACATATGTAGGAAAAATATTTGAAAAATATTTTGATTATTATTTTTATGAGGGAGATCGCGACTTGACCAAAGAAATGAAAGAGGCGATCAAAGTTCAAAAAGTTTTTACCGACCGGATGAGAGATGTGTTTTTTAAAAAATTAATCGGGAATATTCAAGAACTTACAAAAAAACATAAAAAATTAGTCGTCGCTCAAACATTTATTAAAGAAAAATATCGAGTCGATCTACTTAAAAAAATTCCTGAAGCAAAATTTGTTTTGATTGAAACAAAAAAGAAGATTCGTGAAGAACGTCTAATAAAAAGAGTCGACTATCCTCTGGATTTAGAATATGCAAGAATAATGGTTAATAATTTTGAAAAGCCAAAAATTAACTATCAAATAATTATCAACGAAGCAGATGGAGAGGAAAATATAAAAAAACTATTAAAAAAATTATTTTAATGTGTTTGTAAGATTATAAATAGGTTGAATAACACTAAGGACTATCCATCCTATTACAATAAACATTGGAATGAACCATATTAATTCTTTCTTAGTGTTGATTATTTCTTTACTTCTAATCATTTCACCTTCTTTATATTTTTTAAGTTTTTCATTCAATTCGCTATAATCGGGTTCCTTTGATAATAAAATAGTCGAAATAACAACGAGTAATATGATCGCACAAAAAGACACAGTTGAAGATATCTGAGTCATAAATGGAACGGAAATATTAAATTCTCGATACAAGGAAAACAATTTTGGAGAAACCGCAAATTGAATAATAGCTAATACAATTGCCGATCCAATCAACGTAATAGATACATATCGTCTTTGAATCTTGACTAAATCCTTAGCATGTTCTTTTTTAATATAAAATGGATAAAAAAACGGAATAAACATTGGTAACATACATAAATATTATAACATAAAAACTTCTTGTCATCCCCGTGAAGACGGGGATCCAGACTATAATTACATTTTAAAAATGTATATTTAGCTTGGATTCCCGCCTCCGCGGGAATGACTAAATACAAATCCAATAATCTTTTTTGCCACTTCTCTTTTAGATGACAAAAGAATTTTTTTTACTTTCCCATCTTTTGAAATAATATAGACTTCGTTATTGTCCGATTCAAAACCACGGTCAAACCGGCTTATGTCATTAGCAATGATAAAATCTGCCTTTGATTCTTTTAATTTTTTTACTGCTTCGTCAATTAATTTTTTTTCTGACAAACCATACTCCGCCTTAAAGGCAATCAATGTTGCTTTTGGCGAAAGTTTTTTAATCTGATCAACAATCTTTATTTGTGGAATTAGTTTTAAATTAACAAAATTATCACTCGGTATTTTACCTTTCACTTGTTGATCGACTTTAAAATCGGAAACAGCCGCCACTTGAAAAAATAAATCCGTGTTCTCGATATTTACTTTAATTAAATAAAGTAATTCATCGGCAGTCTCGAAAATTTTTTCTTTTATCAAATATCTCGGATGAACAGAATTTTTAGCCCGAAGTAACAAAACATCAGCTCCCCGCAAATAACATTCTTCAGCCAAAGCAACTCCCATTTTCCCGGAACTTTTGTTGGTGATCGACCGCACTTCATCTATTTTTTCAATCGTTCCACCGGCGGTAATAATAATCTTTTTTCCTTTCAAAGAATTTGTTCTGTTTATTTGTTTTATAATTTCTTCTTTGATAATTTTTATGTTTTCTAATCGACCGACTCCTTCATAACCACAGGCTAACATTCCTGAGGTTGGTTCAATAATTTGATAACCAACTGATTTTAATTTGGCTAAGTTTTCCTGAACAATTGGGTTCCCCCACATATTGACGTTCATCGAAGGGCAGATAATTATTGGTGCGGTAACTGCCAAGGTTGTAGTTGTCAAAAAATCATCAGCGATTCCGTGAGATAGTTTTCCAATAATGTTGGCCGTGGCTGGAGCAATTACCATTACATCGGCTTTATCAGCCAGTTCAATATGTTTGACTTTTCTTTTATCTAGAACTTTCCTGTAATCAAAATTTTTTTCAAAAAGATTGACATAAACTTTATTTCCAGAGGCTCTTTCAAAGTTTTGAGGAGAGATCATTTCCGTCGCCCCCTTTGTCATGATGACAAAAACACTATGACCCTCTTTTTTTAGAAGAACTATTAAATCAAGAACTTTATAAGCAGCAATCCCGCTGGAGACTCCAATTAAAATATTCTTTTTCATTGCCTAAATTATATCGTAATTTTTTATGAATAGAGAAATATGAGGTTTTTTTATACCATCTTCCTTCTTTTTTCTTTCTCTTTAGCTTTTTTAACACGAACTTCCTTTTGTTGTCTTTTTAACAATTTTCTTTTCCATCTTGCAAAATATAATTCTCCCGCTTCGTTGCTAGATGTTCCTTGCTTAAGAATTCCAGCACGAGGATTTAAAGGTTGAACTAAATTTATTTCAGTTATTGTAATAACTGGTTTGTCTTGTTGACCAAACAATTTATTTGATCCAAAAAGCCAACCTAAACAACTAAGTCTTTGTGGTTTATGTTTTACTAATTCTGTCATATAGTCTTTAAAAACCTCATTATAAAGAGTCGTTTAGGCTAATTCAAGGGCATTTTTTGAAAAATACTTATTTTTTCGCAAAAAATTCTTTGATTGTTTTGACAAATAATCTATTTTCTTCTTTTAATCCAATTGTCACCCTAAACCAACCATCGCTTCCGTGTTTGGCTTTTTCGCCTCTCAAAATTATTCCTTTTTTTTGAGCATACTTTAATATGTCCTCGCTTTTTTTTCCTGTTGCCCCCGCATCAAACAAAACATAGTTGGCTCGGGTTGGAAATACGACCATGCCGGGAATTTTACTCATTTCTTTTTCAATAAAGGCGGCCTGATCGTTATTAAACTTAACTCTTTGAGCCAGGCCTTTCTGATCTTCAAGGCCGGTAAGAGCCGCCCACATTGTGATCGTCCCGACGTTCCATGGTAAAAGAGTTGCGGCAATTTTTGACACCACCTCTTCATCAGCCAACAAATAACCAAATCGAAGTCCCGCCAGCCCATAGGCTTTAGACATGGTTCTGGTAATAATAACGTTCTTGTACTTTTTAACTAATCTCACCAGTGATTTTTTTAGGCCTGCATATTCTATATACGCTTCATCAATAATAAATGGAATTCCAAGTTCGGCGATTCGGATGAAATCTTTTTCATCCATAAAATTACCTGTAGGATTGTTTGGGTTAGCAATGACGATAGCTTTTGTTTTATTGTTGACTGCTTTGATGATTCCTTCTGGATCATAGATCATTTTACGATCTTTATACTCCATCGGGATAGAAATAATTTTTCCTCCGTAAAGATCGCATCGAAGTTTATATATTCCAAAGCACGGTGTCTGTTGAATAACTTCATCCCCTTCTCTCAAAAAAACTCGGTAGATCATGTCAAAAATTTCACTTGACCCGTTACCAATAACGACATTTTCCGGACTAGACAGACCATTCATCTTTGCTAATTTACCACGAACGACTAACCCCTGATCAGGATAGCGATTAGCAATTTTGCTATATTTTTTGATCGTTTTTAAAACTTTTGCCGAAGGAGGAATCGGGTTTTCATTGGACATCATTCGGTGAAGTGATGGTTTTTTCCAAGCTAGTTCAATATGGTTTGATACATACATCTTTAATGGTTTAATCCAAGGAACGTAATAATCATCCATTGTTTTTTTCATACTTATTTACTTTTAATTTTTAATTTAGACATTCGCTCGCCCACATAATTTTCCAATCCTGCTGAGGCCTGAGAAAATAGTTCGGCGGTTGCAACGGTTGCCGGAAAAGTGTTAAACTGATCGACTTCCATTCCATTTTCATCCCAAGCTTGTCTGATGTATGGAATTTTGCTCATCTTAAACAAGACTTCTTCAGGAACATCATCAAGTAAAATTTCTTCACTGAAATTCAAGTCGCTGCAACGTTTAAAGAGCGGCTCAAGGACATACGGAGGCATTGTATAAACTATATTACCGGCAATCTTTTCCACATCCCAGAAATGATATTTACCGTTGACCATCGGACCGTCGCGCATAGAACACGCCAACATTTTACTTGGCATGGCATTTTCTTCAAGTAATTTATATGCTTTTCTAAAGACGTAAATACCGAGCCAATGTTTGTCACTCCAGGATAATTTTATCCCCCGTCTTTCCGCTTGCTGATCTAAAACTGGATGCTCTGTTAGACGGCCAATCATCATTGTAATGACAGCCCGCCATTTACTCATGTCAACTTTATTTTTTAATCCCAACTCCATCCCTTCTTTAGCTGCTTTGGCGACTGCCCAGATTTGCGGTAAAGAAAAACAAGTAGTCACATTAGTTGGAATACCAAGCGATGATAAAACCCTGACCACTTCGACTCCTTGAGAGCTTGCGGGAACTTTGATCATGACGTTTGGAGCGATTGCCCGGATTTCTTTGGCCATTTTAATCATTTTATCCGTCTCAGTTATCAGGCGAGGGTCAAGTTGACCGGAGATGTATCCGTATTTTCCATCGCTAGCTTTCCAGATCGGCAACATCATTTCGGCTCCCCTGCGAATTACTTCCTTATAGGTTAATAAAAAATATTCGTACCGGCTTAACCCTTTGTTGGAACGGATCATATTGTCAACCCATTTATTCCAAAAAGGCAGATCGCTGTTAACTGCGGCAAGAGACAAAGGAGGATTAGTTGTACAACCGCGGATCATACTTTTTGCCGGATCGGAAACATTATATATGCGGTTAAGTTGTTCTTTTAAAATCGCTTTTTTATTTGCAGGTGCTTCATCAACCATCTTTTTTACCCAAGACTTAAAAATAAGAGGAGAAGAATCCCACCAAATTTCCATTTCCGGATGAACTTTGGTTAGTCTATCAAGGGCACTTTGTATCATAAATGAAGTTATTATAATAACATTGATTAGAATAATGCAACTGAATTTTTTTATGAAGAAAATTATTTTTTTACTGCAATATACCTAACCCAATAATTCCAACAAGAATTAGATATATAGCAATTAGATAGTTAAGAAATTTTGGAAACATTAATATTAATATCCCAAAAACTAGTGAAGCCAGTGGGCTAAGATTTGAAAAAGAAATACTCATATTTTTTTACTTTTTTTATCTAAAATTTTTAACAAAAATTTTGAAACTTTTAATTTAACATCTGTTATCAAATACTTTATTTCATCAACATTATGATCCCACTGTTGAATTTTAAAAGTAAAATTTTTTATTAGTTTTGTGGCAACAAAAAACAACCATAGTAGCCAAATTAAGACAAAAAAAGCGGTAATCATCGCGATTGATGATGTAATATAAAAAACATCCTGCCAGTTTATTTCCATAGGTTTCACCCTTTTCGCATTACGCGACCGATATAAATAACAGCAACAGCACCGACTACGGCAACAACAAGACTATAAAAATTAAATCCTGTCACGCCTGATTGACCAAAAAAATTCATAAGAAAACCACCAACCATAGCTCCAACTATACCCATAATAATGTCCATCATTGTTCCTTGATTGGAATCAGTTTTCATGATCACCGATGCAATCCATCCAGCCAATGCTCCAAAAATTATCCAAAGAATAATTCCCATATTATTTTTAATTTTAACTATTAATTAATTTTTATTTCGCTGCTTTTTTAACATCCTTTATTGCGCTATCTAAAGATTTTTTTACTGACTTAGTTACTCTATTTACTTTTTCTTTTCCTTTAGTTAATTTTTCTCCTACTTCATCTTTTTTATCCTGTGCTTGTTTTTGTATCCCTTCCATATAATTAACTGCCTTATCTTTTGCATCATTTAATACTTTGCTTATTTTTTCACGATTTTTTTTGTTACCCATAACCACTGCTCCGGCAACGGCAACACCTGCCCCAACAACAGCTCCGGCAACTGCGGCTGCCACTGGATTAATCCCACCTTGATTTTTATCTGACATATATTCTCACCTCCTTTTAGAAACTCTTAATGAGTTTTACGAATTTACTTATTGATTATCAACTGTCTGCTCTACCTCCTCAGGATTAGTTGGTTTAACTAATTGAAATAGTGCAACAATTCCATAAGCAATAATTGCATAGACTGCCATAGCAATAAGCGTTGACCATTCAAATACCAAAGCCGAACTTACTGTTGTCCCGAGTATTCCGGCAAAAGGCAGTGCAAATGGACTGCTGATCGCATAGATAAAACTGGCAAATCCACTAAATGCATTTGCTCCTAACAGTTTTAGCACTACCCGAAATGCGAGAAGAACTTCAATAACACCTAAGGCATACCAAATGATTTGGTAGCTTCGAAATATTGCCTTTTTAGTCTGATATGTTTTTTGCGGAGAATCTACCACAACTTCTTGTGTCATATATTTCACCTCCTCTAATTTTTATACGATGATTTTTACTTTCTTAATTATTGTTTTTTTAGGCAGATATTTTATCAAGGCTCTTTCTACTAGATCGGTTAAGGTTCTCCCCTCAACTACAGCTTGAGCTCGGGCATGTGTTAATAAAGCAGGAATAAGAAAGAGGGTTACTCGTTGTTTGTCATTAGTTGTCATACTTCATATGTTACAACTACTTGTAGTACTTGTCAAGTTGCAATTAAACATGTATACTGTTTTATATGCTCATACTTATTTTGTTTTTAATCATTGGATCAGCTATGGTGTATCTCGCTCAGAATAATTTGACACCAGTAACGTTACGTCTTGCAACATATACTTTTTCTAATATTCCCCTTTTTTACATTATTATTGGTTCTCTTTTAACGGGACTGGGTTTGGCCTATTTTGTTGATCTTGTCCATTCTATTTTTACCGGCTTTACCATACGTGGGAAAGATAAAAAAATTAAACAAGGTAAAAGTGAAAATGTTGATTTGACCAAACAAATTCATCAGCTGGAATTAGAAAACGAAAGACTCAAAAATAACTCGACCGTTATTGAGCCCCAAGACAAAAATGCGTTATGAAATCTTTTCTTGCTAAAGTTTGGAAGTTATTAAACATGCCAAAAGGTGTCCAATTATTTTTCATGCGCTTTTTTCAAAATCAATTTTTAGTTGGGGTAACAGGAATTATTTTTAATGATAAAAAAGAAGTCTTACTTTTTAAGCATACGTATAGACAACACTCTTGGAGCTTACCTGGAGGTTATATGAAGTCCGGTGAACATCCAGCCGAAGCGATTGAACGAGAAATAAAAGAAGAGTCTGGTCTTGTTGTCAGTGTCGACGAGTCGCTTAAAACCCGGACTGACCGGACTAGCTCTCGATTAGATATGTGTTATATAGGTGTCTTTATTGGTGGCGAATTTACAAAAAGCGAAGAAGTATCTGAATATGGATTTTTTTCACAAGACAAAATGCCGCTCCTAAGAAGCAATCAGGTGTTTTTAATTGAAGAAGCTCTCCAGCAAAAGGGTTAAAAAATTGTATCAATTTTTTATCTCTTCCTTTCTCCGTGAGGCATTACCATTAATTCTTGTTTATTAAGCGCTATAGAAAATTCCTTAAAAAAAGAGGGAATACAAATCGTACGAGACAACACAAAAGTTATAAACATATTTTCCTTATCAAATAGATATTGCTGAGAGGTTATTGTTATTGGTAAAGGCTTTTCATGAGATCTAATCATTTGAGAAACCCTTTTAAATTCATTAAGCTCCATCAAACAGGCTATTACAAATGTTGTTGGTACTGACATAAACTGTTTGGATTATACACCTAACTTATGTTAAATTATCAATATGTTTTTAATAAATGATTCTTATTGGGAAGTTAAAAAAACAAGAGAAAGAGGATATGGAGTTTTTTCTAAAAAAGAAATAAAAGCCGGTACAGTGATCAGTGACTACCTTGGAAAAATAATAAATATTGCAGAATATGATTTGGAGAATGATAAAAAAGGATTGTATTTAATGTATTTGACCGATCAGGCTTCCATTTATCCGGACTTAACAAAACCAGGACCTCATTTTTTAAATCATTCATGTAAACCAAACTGTTGGATATATATTTTTCATGGCCACACTTTATTTTTTGCTTTAAGAAAAATAAAACCCGGCGAAGAACTGACAATCTCCTACTTACTTAGCCCAAAAGACGAAACCTGTAAACCCTGTATACATGATTGTAAGTGTGGTAGTAAATTTTGTACTGGAACAATGCACCTGTCAAAAGAGAAGTATGAAAGATGGCAAAAATTTCAAAACAAAGAAAAGAAGAAAACCAAAACTGCTAAATTTGTCTTTGGAAAAAATTTACAAAAACTCACCTCTTATCCAAGAATTATTCAAAATAATCCTATCTATCAATCTATGCAATAATTTTTTTACTTCATATATGAAGAAATTATAGCAAGAAGTTATATTAAGATAAAACTGGGGTATCAAATTGGAAGCTAACTCCTCAAAGCTCAATCTTTTAGAATGTGCTTGCTTTCTCACGTATCATTATGATACGCTAGAGATATATGAATGATACGCAAGTAAATAAAAGACAGGCTCAATTATTAAATTATCTATTAATCAACCCTAAATCTTCAAGATTAGAATTAGAAAAATCATTTGATGGGGAGAGTGGGTCTCGCATCACAATTATCAGAGATCTCAACTTTCTTATTGATAAAGGTTGGATTGTTCAGATAGGCGGTGGAAAATACGTTAAATATCAACTCAAACCAAAAAAAGAATTATTTATTCCGGTTGATATTAATAATTATTTTTTAAAAACAACAGATTTAAGAAATATTAGATATCCAAAATTTAATTTTGAATTGGTTGATAATCTAAAAGAACTCTTCACAAAAAAAGAGATAAACCTTTTTGAGGAAGGAAAAAATAAACTAAAAAATAAATTTGAAACCATAGATAAAACCTTGTTGAGACGAGAATTAGAAAGATTTACTATTGAATTAAGCTGGAAATCTTCTCAAATTGAGGGAAATACTTATTCACTTCTTGAGACCGAAGAATTAATAAAAAATCGAAGGGAAGCTAAGGGCCATGACAAAAATGAGGCAATAATGATTCTTAATCATAAGAGCGCCTTTGACACAATTTTACAAAAGAGAAATCTTTTTAAAAAAATTGATATTTTAGACATCAGATCAATCCATTCTGAACTTGTAAAAGGTCTTGAAATAAAATCAGGGACAAGAGAGTCAGGAGTTGGAATTACTGGTACAAAATATTTACCACTTGATAATAAATGGCAGATTGAAGAAGCCTTGGCTAAAATAGTTGATCACACAGATAAAAATAATAATATTCCTGAAAAGGCTCTGATATATTTGGCGATGATTGCATATTTACAACCATTTACCGACGGGAATAAAAGAACTTCAAGAATGATCAGTAATGCTATACTACTTGCTAATGGCTACTTCCCTCTTTCATATAGAAGCGTTGATGAAGTTGAATATAAAAAAGCATTGATTCTTTTTTATGAACAAAATAATATTTATCACCTTAAAAGAATATTTTTAGAACAACAAAAATTTGCGATTGAGAATTATTTTTTATAGTTGACAATTAACCATCAACTGTCAATCTTCAACCCATAATCCATCTTACCAATTTAAAAAAAGAATCGTCTCAAAATGAGACGTATTTGTCAATGTTGTGAGACGAATCAAGGTTATATCAAGACAAAATCTGCTCAGCGTGACGGCATAGAACCATTCCACCCTGTACAGGTTTGTTACAATTAATATCATGATTCCACTCCTGAGAAAAAGAGGAAAAGTGTTTTTGCTTGCGCTTGTTGTTTTGATTATTTTGGAAATCGTCGGAGGAACTTTATTTAAACAGAAAGCCAATGATTGGAAAAGTTTTACCGGCAAAGACTCTGATTTTGGCGTACAAACAACCATTTCTCTCCCACCGGGTTGCGATTTCGTTTTTTCTGGCTCTGAATGGGATTTAAATTGCGGGGAAAATGAGAAATGGGATTATACTAATTCTGTCTATAGAGGAAATGATGAACTGAATCCAAAAAACCATTACTCCGGCGAATCTTTACAACAGTGGTACCAGCAGTATATAAATCAGGATAAAATTATTTCAGCAAAAGAACACCCGATCAACAAAGGCCATTATCTTGAAGTACTGGTTAAGCTTGCCGACAGCGGTAAATTGGAAACCAATTACGCATATGTTCAAAATAATATTGTGCACATTTTAAGACCATTAGTTATTGATGAACCTAAGTCAGTTGTCAAAAAAAATATCGGTATTATTTTTACCTCGTTGAAATCAAGTATCACCAAGTAGTACTAAAAACCGAACAATGGGCCCAAAACAATTCCAACGATATTTAATATAATTATAAAAATAGCAAAACTCTTTTTTGACGATTTGAATGCAATGATTCCAAAGATTAATCCAACAATGTTTACTGCAAAGAAGGCGGGGGAAGTTACAAAAACAATTATTAGAGGCGGAAGAGGGAAAAATTCTACAAGCAAGTTTAGTGGGACGGCTACAGCGACGCATCCGATAAGAAATGCCATAACAGCAAGACCTTCGTACTTTGAGTCTATTGTTTTTTTATTTTCTCCTTTTATTTCCGGTACGACCGTGTGTACAGGCTTTCCGAACCTTTTTGGCCAAATTTGCTTGCGCTTAATAAAAAGTATAAATAAAAACACTACCAGAAAAATAGCCGTATAATTAATAATTCTTTCGCTCTTGATCTGTTCAGCGGTTTTTTCTTTCCACCAGAAATCAACTTGAGAGGTATCAAACGACTGCGGATCGGTCGGGAGGCCCCATTTTGCTATATAGGTGTACTGGCCTCCGGCAACTTCAACGGTCTTATTGCCGTTTGGGTCAGATACGCTCAATACTCCCTCCATAACGGTAATGTTTGTGCCGTATTCATCAGTGTCAACCGCAAATTCTGTACCTTTTACCCGTAGCGTTGCGTCGCGTGCATCAACCTGACGGCAAGCCCACGTCGGACTCTGTCCGATAGGGCCGCAACCTCCTCCCGAGGCAGGCTTATAATCATACATGAATCTGCCGGTATCACTTTTCACTTCATAATCCGAAACCGGAGTAATCGTGGAATTCTTATCCATGTACATCAGAGAACCGTCGGGCATATTGATCACAGCCCGTTCGTATTGACTCGATTGATACTGTTTACCGTAGGGTAAATTATTGTATGCTAACTCCGTGAGGCGAAAATTTCCAGGTACAACAGACTCTGGCTCACCTTCCTTTTTCACATCAATATTGATTACTTTACAGGCAGTATTTCCACCCGCGTCTTTGACACAAGCCCTGAACTTACTGTCTTTCCCTGTTGGCGTACCCCTTAACACACCATCGGGTCCCAGAATAAGTCCCATGGGAGGGAATCCGCCCATCGTATCGAGGTTGAAACTGTAGGGACCTCCGGAACTATCGGGTCCTAATAATGCAACTAGATCATCCGATAAAGATTCCTCAAAGTATTGTCCTTTTGTTACTGTTCTGGGTAAAGATTCCTGCGGAACGGCTGTAGGCAGTTGTTCTTGAGGTTTTTGCGGTTGCTCCTCTTGTGGTTGTTGTACCTGTGGTTGTGAATTACCGATATTTCCACAATAAGCCGTTATTTCATTAATACATTTTTGCGCACATGCATTAGCCAGTGGATCAAGGTTATTAACGTTTATGTTTTCAACATTTATTGAATTTACGCATCTATTGACACAATTCACTGCTACGTTAACGCAATCTTGCTCGGTATATGCCTGGACTTTACCCGGAACCAGAAGTTTGACTAGGAAATAAGAGAATAAAAAAAGTGTTGAAAATTTTACTAATGTGAAAATTATGAAAGACTTCTTCACAGATATATTATTTCAAAAATGAGTTTTATTGTCAAACGATGTATTATTAGTGCATGAAGAAAATGATAATCGTTACTTTTCTGGCCATCATTATCTTTATTGGATGGATCGTTTGGTATAAAAATACTTCTATTTCAGAACCGGCAAATACTCAAACACTTAGTCAGGGAACCCAAATGCATTTTGGTGAGATTTTTATTGGTCTTAGTAGTGTTAATGATAAATCCGCCTTATTGGTTATTCATAAAGAAGGTCTGACTGATTCTGTTAGTAAATCAGTTGTTGCAGGCGATAAAGTTGTGATATATGGCTATACGATTAATGTCAGCTCGGTAAAAAAGTCGTTCAATCCATCATTATTACCCGGTTCAAGCCATGGTTATGTTAAATTTACTATTACCAATTAAAACCATTCTGTCCTGTAATTTATGAGGTTATAATATCATTCTCCAGGCTAATGCTCGAGAAGCGTACTCTTAATAGAACCACGCAATTAGTTTGTATCAAGACTTTCTCTGACTTTAGGCTTGTGGCTCAAATCAGAGAGGAAATAGAAAACATCAAATATGACCAATAACTCAGTTATTTTAATTTATTTTCTCTGTCTTCGATTTCTTTACCCTTTTTTGTTAAATATGAAACGAGCGGAAATAGAAATACCCTTTCAACTAAAGGGTCAAATAAAATCCTACAGGTTACCATCCCAATAATGAACAATAAACTAGTTAGTTTCCAGTTAAAAATTAAAAAGGTAATTGTAGAAATAATAAATAATATGAAGCATATATTTAAGATCCCTTGTATAAAAACAGAGGTATACATTAGAGGTTTTTCACCAATACCCATTTTACCAACTCTTCCATGAATAGAAACAAAACCCCAAAGCAATAGATATAGAAAAGATAACAAATAAATAATCATATTATTTTAGTTGGTAATTGGTTTAAAACTTTCAAATAATTTTTTCTGTTCTTTTATCGTTGTTTCTCTTTTTTCTTTTACCTCTTTTTCTGAATAAAATCTTTCTTCCACAAATGAATCATCAAACGATGTTGCCACTTGTGCCAATGATTGAACAGCAGATGCTATATCATTCTTGTTCGTGTAATTATTTGGGTTCATAGCAACCCCCAAAAGACCATTCTTTAATCCTTCAGCTGATTTTTGCCAAAGCTTAACTTTTGCTTTTGTATTTTCTTCTTCTTTTTTAGATGAAACGACCTGATAGATTGTGATACCCGCAAAAACAAGGTTAATCACAAACGAAACTACTGTTATCCAATCAATATTTATTTGCATAATTAAAAACGTAAATAGGTATATTAAATGCTAATTTGCTCCCCCGAGAGGACTCGAACCTCTAACCTTGATCTTAACAGGATCCTGCTCTACCGATTGAGCTACAGGGGATTGTTAAATATTAAAGATTAAATCTTAAATATTAAAAGATTATTAAAGTGCAAAATACTTATACATTTTACATCAGAAGCACCTGAAATCCAACCGCTGGTGTAAAATTAATTCATGAAAATAATAACTTCCGCTCAAGAAATACAAAAAATTACTTTTAAATTACGTAAAACTGAAAAAACTATTGGCTTTGTACCAACCATGGGAGCGCTTCACGAAGGCCACCTAAAGCTCGTCAAAGAATCAAAAGCTAAAAACCACGTGACGGTTGTTTCAATTTTCGTTAATCCTACCCAATTTGCTCCCACAGAAGATTTGGCTAGATATCCCCGACCTTTTGAACAGGACAAAAAATTATTGGAACAGGAAAAAGTTGACTATTTATTTTATCCCGACGTAAAAACAATCTATCCTGATGGCTTCCAAACTAGTGTCGTCATAACAAAACTCTCAAATATTCTTGAAGGGAAAAGTCGCCCGGGACATTTCTCCGGCGTGGCCACAGTTGTCCTAAAATTATTTAATCTTATTCAACCAACCAATGCTTATTTTGGACAAAAAGATTTCCAGCAATCTGTTGTCATCAAACAAATGGTTAAAGATCTGAATTTACCTATAAATATCAATGTTGTTCTAACTGTCCGAGCCAAAGATGGGCTGGCCCTTTCTTCAAGAAATATTTTTTTAAATTCCAAAGAAAGATTTCAAGCATTAAGTTTGTATCAATCTCTATTGCTAGGAAAAAAATTAATATTGACAGGAAATAAAAACGCTCATACTATAAAAACTAAGATGAAAGATTATCTGCAAAAATATAAGCAAGTCCGTCTTGATTATATTGAAACTTGTAATCCTGAAAATTTATCCCCCGTCAAAGTTATCTCAAAAAAAGCAGTTATTCTTATTGCTGCTTATGTAGGGAAAACCAGACTCATTGACAATATTATTGTTCAAACACGTCATTCCCGCGCAGGCGGGAATCCAAGCTAAATATACATTTTATAATGTGATTATAGACTGGATCCCCGTCTTCACGGGGATGACAAGTGGTGTTGTAGTAGAGTTACGAGAAATTAAATCATTAAGGTTAATTATTAAAAAAAATTTATTCTATAATGTTATTATATGAAGAAAATATTAAAAAATCTTTTTAACAAAATCTTTTCTTTTTTTGAAGATTTGTCAGATAAAAAAGCGGTTAAGGAAGCAGATTTTAGTAAGGGAGAAGATTTTGAAATGATTGTAAAAGAACTTAACATTAAATAATGAATAGCGATTTTAAAAATAAAGTTTATCAAATCTGCCGTTCTATCCCAAAGGGGAAAGTGACAACATATGGACAGATTGCCAGATTAGCCGGAAATCCTAAAGCGGCCCGCGCGGTTGGAGTATTCATGAAAAATAATCCCAATACCCTCATCGTCCCCTGCCACCGCGTCGTCGCTTCCGACGGAAAGCTAACAGGATATTCGGGAGTTGGAGGAGTTAATAAAAAGAAAAAAATGCTTGTTGATGAGGGTGTAAGTTTCAAAAATAACAAGGTTGATCTTGCTGTGTCGAAGTGGGAAAAATAATTTTGTTTCTTGCTTTATAAATCATTTTCTGCTTCAATTAGATTAAGGTTCTCTATGAAAGTAATAAATTTTATTATTATCAGTTTTGCTATAGTTTTTTCTCTATTCACCTTCAATCCTGTTTTTTCTGAAATAAAACAACCAGGGTTTGGAACTACTATAGGAATTATTCCCAAACTGCCAAAGACTCCAAATGACCCGGTTCTTTCTAATGGCCATGTTTACCCCAACTGGGGACCACCCTGCCAGAGATATACTTATTCCACTGTTTATCAGGATAAAGAAGGACGGGCTCCTGAGTATATGAAAATATACTTCAATGGAAAGATGATTAATATGACAAAATCAAATTCCAATGATAGTGATTATAAAAAAGGTGTCCAATATGAATACAAATCTGTTCCCAATAAATTAGGTTCTAATTTTTATTATTTTGAAACTTCCAACGGTAAAGGTAAGACACGGGATTCAATTATTGATTCACCTGATAACGGGCCGGTTTTGTTCGAGAGCGCTTTTGACAAGAATGAAATTGCCTTGATTGAGGCGTCCTCCGGCAAAAAGATTTTTAGTTATCCCACGGGCAAGGAATGGGTGGGAGGAGTGGCTTTGTCTGATGACGGTAAATATTTAGCTGCTAAAACTTACCAGCATGTTTATTTATTTGATACTGCCAAACCAGCAAAACCATTATGGCAGTTTAATTGTCCTGAGTGTGCGGAAGGCAAGGGTGGGGTAGACATTTCCGGAGATGGTTCAAAAATTATTGCCGCCATTGGTGAAACCACTTTGTTATTTAATAAGTCAAGCAGCAAACCATTATGGAAATACCAAAAAAATAACAACAATTCCTATAATGTAGCTATATCCCGTGACGGAAAATATATGGCAGCAGCTACTATGGGTGAAGAATCAAATCCTAATTCTAATTTGCTGATTTTATGGAATGATAAATCAGGAACGCCTTTGTGGCAGTATCATGCCTCGGGCAATTTCCATGATGTTTCTCTATCAAATAATGGTGAGCTTGTATCAGGATCAACTGGTTGTCCGGACAGAAGATTTTACCTCTTTTCCAAAAACTCAAACAAACCGCTCATTAAAAGCGATCCCTTGACGCGTGATTCACCTGTGCATAGAGCTAAGATTTCCGCTGATGGATCATTCATAGCTGTTGGAAGTGAATCGGACGCTGGCGCAGTATTTTTATTTTCAAAGGATAAAAGACAAGTTTGGAAATTTCCAACACCACAAGGAAGTTCTGTTAGGGCCTTGAATTTTACACCCGATGGAAAATATATAGGAGCAGCAACTTTTGGTGGAGACGCTTATATTTTTGATAAAGATAAGAATGTACCAATTGCTTCATGGAAGGTAAACGCCTCTTTGGGTGGAATTGATATTGCCGATGACGGCAGTTTTATTGCCGCAGGAGGAACCGATAAAAAACTTTACATTTTTGATAGAAAAACAAAATCAAAAACAGAAATTCTCTTTAATGAATATCTTGAAGAAGTTGATATTTCGGCCAATGGAAAGTACATTGCCGCTGGCACCGGTGGATCGGTATATTTTTTTGAAACATATATCTCTCAAGACCGAGGGAAAATTTTTAACTGCTCAAAAGTCATAGAACCGCCGGCAGAAAGTCAAATGACGGGAGAAGGAAGGCTTGGCAAGCAAATTACTTCAAGTCTTTGTGGAGATGGAAAGTGCGAAGGTCCGGAAACGATTGATAACTGTAAGCAAGATTGTAAGCAAAGTTTTAAAACAACGAACTTAAACCCTTGGGAAAAAATCATCGATTTTTTTAAAAACTTATTTGGAAAGAAAAACGAGAATCTAAAAGGAGAGAAACCAGGGAATACTGGTATTCAAAAAGAGTATCCTAAAGGTAAAGAAGGAGTCTGTGGTAACGATCTTTGTGAACCGGGGTTGGGCGAAAGCAAACAATCTTGTCCAAAAGACTGTTCGGCAGGAGATTGACTATTTTAAAATTCCTCTTCGCTTGAAAAAAAGGAACATCGATCCTCCGAGAAAAACAATTACCATCACCAGTAAACTGCCGTATAAAAACCGATCCAGTAAATACATAAAGGTTTTAGCGTAAAAAAGATATCTGGCACTTGCTTTTAGACCATGAATAATTAGGCTGTACAGAACTCCCAAGAAAAATAAATTGCCATAACTGAAATTGGCTGTTTTAATTAATTTATAAGCCGAGACGGCAATACAAATTTCCCAAACCCACTGGCTAATCTTTAATGACATTAACCCATCATCAATCTTAAGCCCAAACAAATACTGCCAGACCACAGCCGCGATGGAAATAAAAATAAGATACCAAATTGGTTTAATGTATTTTCCTAAAGTTTTACCAAAAATTTTAACCTTGAATACTGCTAGTGCCGCAAATCCCAAGATTATAACCAGAAGAAAGGTAAAGAATAATGGGTCACTGCGTTTTTCTAAGACAGGAATTTGTGGTAAAAGATCGAGTTTGTCACCCATAGTAGTAAATGCCTTACCAGTCTGCGAACAATCGACTTTTTGATTCCCAACAAAACACTCCCGGCCTTTTGTTTCGATTTTCCCTGAATAATAGGCAATTGTTTTCATTCTAATTTTAGTAAAACAGATTTAATATTAGTTTTCAACTTTTGACTAATTGACAACTCCGTTTACTTATGTAATAGTGATACTATGGTGGATGATGTTAGGCCCGGTCGTTTGAAACTCATTCTTCTTATTGAGGCATTCATTTTTGTTATTGTTATAGTAACTAGTCTACTTATTTTTATAAGAAGAAAAAGTCAGACCACGAAAAACAGTACACTTTCTCCAACGCCAACCACTCCGGCTGAAAATAAAATGAATGTTCCGATTGAGACAAAATATGAGAATCCGTTTAGCGAAAAAACTCAATATCAAAACCCGTTTTCCAAAAATACCAATCCATTTGACAATCTAAAATGAAACACATATCAATTCGTCAATTATTTCTTTTTTTATTATTTATCGCTTTCTTTTTCTATTCACCCACATTAGTAAAAGGTCAGGCAACCAATGAAGAGGCTGCTAAAAAGTATGGCATCACTTATCCGATTGTGAGCCTCGGAAACTGCGCAGATTACACAAGCTGCCGCAACTATTGTGAAGATGAGAGTCATCGCGACGCCTGTATTCAGTACGCCAAACAAAAAGGATTTTATGAAGAACGGAAAAATGATCAGATATTAACGCATGCAAAAACAGAATTAGGTTGTAGTTCTGAAACAGAATGTAAAGGCATCTGCGAGAGAGAAGAAAATTTTGAGAAATGTACCAACTTTGCCAAAAAAACAGGACTGGTGAAAGAACAAATATTGAGTCCAAAAAATCAGGAGATTCTTACAAAAGCAAAGGAAATTCTAGGTTGTGATTCACCCCAAACCTGCAAATCAATCTGTGAACAGGAAGGGAATCGACAAAAATGTTCTGAGTTTGCCAAACAAACGGGATTGAAAGGAGGCGAGGAAAGAAGAGGTCCAGGTGGATGTAACAGTGAAGAATCATGCAAAACATTTTGTTCCAGTCCTGATAATTTTAATGAATGTTCTAAATTTAAACCGCCTGAAGGACAGGAACGCCGTGGTGGGCCGCCGCAAGAAGGATTTCGAGGACCAGGTGGATGCAGTAGTGAATCATCGTGTAAAGAATACTGTGAAAAAAATCCGTCAGAATGTCAAAAGTTCGGACCGGGCCCGGAAGGGAAAGAAGGAGAACGAAGTAAACCGCCAGAAGGGATGAAACGGGAAGAAATGAAAAAACTATGTAAAGAAAATCCTGAGAAATGCAGGGAGCAATTTGGCGGTGGACAACCTCCTTCACCAAGCTCGTCCGAATTTAAGCGGCCTGAAGAAGAATTTCATCCTCCTGAAAATTCTCAGGAACGACCATCGGAACAAAGACGAGAATCACCTCCAAATCAGAGTCCCCCGCCAGGACAAAACCAAGGACCTCCTCCGCCAGAACAGCAGAATCAAGGCCCACCTCCACAAGACTCTTCATTAGACCCTCCACCCGAAGTCAAAGGAGCAGCTACAATCAGAAACATAGTAGATAAGTTTCTATATTTTCTTTTTAAGGAATAATCCCAATTGATAAAATAATTTTCTTCACGTCATCAATGTTATTTACCTGCATCAGTTTGTTTCGTACTTCAGCTGCATGAGGAAAATCTTTCACATACCAACCCAAATGTTTTCTCATAATGCTAAAATCACTCGCCGGAAAAAACTCGCGAAATTTTTTGCAATGCTCAAGAAGAACCTGAAATCTTTCTTTCGTCGTTGGAACTATTCCTTCAAAAATCCATGGATTACCTAATGCCACCCGGCCAATCAAAACTCCGGCCAAATCATATTCTTTAATTCTTTCTAAAGCTTGCTCTCGACTTTTTATATCACCGTTACCAAATATTTTTGTCTTTGTGTTTCTGGCAATTTCTGCCGCAATTCCTATTTGACTCCAATCAGCCAGTCCTGAATATTTCTGAGCAAAAGTTCTTGCATGAATACAAATTACATCTGGCTCTGCCTCTAATAAATTACTTATCCATTCTTTGGTTTGGGGAATTCTATAGCCTGTTCGGGTCTTAACAGAAACGGTGATATATTTTTTTATTTTAAATTTTTCAGTTCCTTCTTTGACGGCTTTTTTCACTGATAAAATAATTTCCTTGGCAAGTTTTGGTTGTAAAATTAACCCTGCACCCGCCCCCCGATGAAAGACACTTTTATCTGGACAACCCATATTGATATCAACTCCATCGTATCCTTTTTCCAGTGCAACTAAGGCTGCTTGATAAAAATATTTTGGCTCACAACCAAAAAATTGAGCAATCGTTTTTGTTTTTGTTTCATGGTGAAGTAACATCCTCTGAATTGCAGGCTTCCCTATGATTAAACCTTTAACAGAAACAAATTCCGTATAAATAATATCCGGTTTTCCGTAGATATCGATAATATAACGAAAAGGAGCATCTGTCACTCCGTCCATCGGCGCCAACCCAATTATTGGTTTTGTGTTTATTATATGAAGTTTTTAATTAATCTAACTTTTTTACAAAGTCTTTTTTTCTTGGTCTCGGTTCCAATTCCCTTTTGAGTAAATTTTTGTCAATGTTTTTGTAATTTCCTAATTTACCAATGGCAATGACAACAAATGGATTATGAGTTTTGTTGATTTTTAATATTTTTATTAATTTACTTTTATCAAATTTTCCCATTTGCCTTGAATAATAACCCAAATGTTGCGCCTGTAAAACTAAAGACATCACTGCCGCTCCTAAATCATGACGGTAATAAGCTTTTCTGCCTTTGAATTTTTTAATAAAACAACCAATTATTAAAATTGATGCTGATTCTGAATACTGGTTATATTTCCCCAAACAAGAAATTATTTTATCAAACGATTGTTTGCCTTTTTCTGCCCAATAAAAATACCATGGTTGAAAATTCCACCCCGAAGGAGCAAATCGAGCCGCTTCAAATATTGAATTAATATCATCAACTTTAACTTTTTTATTGGAAAAATATCTTGGGCTGAATCGGTCGGCTATTTCTTTAATAACAGAATGGTCCGGCTGTGGTTTTCTGATTTTAATTATTTCTTCTGCTATAATCATATTTTAAAAAGGCAACGTTAAAGGCATTTCCGGCCCCCCTTCATCTTCAAGATATTTTTCCCAATCAACATTAATTTCCATCTTCCCATTTTCATTTAAATAATATATTTTCTTGTTGTTTACCCCATAATCAAAAAGTTCTTTGGTTAACATTACATCGTCCATACAATACTTTTTTAATTCATCCCATTTGCCCTCTTTATAAAAATTAATCGCTTCCAGTCCATGACCGGTTTTCTTTTTATTTAAAGTTGCCTTAATTGTATCGTTTAATGATAATCTTTTTCCCAATATTTTTTTTATATCATCCAAAATGTCAAAGGTTTTAAAATGTTTTATATCTCCCGGATAATACGGCTGAAGGACCGGCAGATCAAAACTATTAATATTGAAACCAATTACGTATGAGCAATTTTCCAAAATTGGAAAAAGATTGTTAAGATCTTTTTCTATAAAAATTTTTTGTGAACTGTCTTTATAATCAAATAGTGCTAAAACGGTAATACCAAGTTTTGCATGTTCGGAAAAATCTCTAAAAGTGTATTTTGTTTCAAGATCAATAACGACTGGAAATTTTTTCATTATTAAATTAATTAACTTTTTTCTTCAACTTTCCTTCCTTGTAAATCTCCAGTTCCAATAAGCCTGTTCTTTTCAAAGTCAGCTTCCTTTGTTGGAGATTTGATTGGTTAAGTTGTTGCTGATATTTAAAATATAGGCTATCAAAAAATTTCATAAAAATTTCTTTTTCCTTTTTTGAAAGAGTTGGGACTTCTCTAAAAAAAAATTCGTCTAACTTTCCTAAGCTCCATAAACTTTCAATAAACTGTTCATTTCTCAAATTAAAGGACATTAAATCTCCCTGGATTGGTTTTATTTTAAACTTCATCATCTGCACTTCCTCAAACATTTGATTAATATTTGGTTTGGCAGAAATTATTTTTTGGATATTTCCAAAAAGTGAGATTACATCTCTACTTATTTTTTTCTTCATAAGCTATAATTATCTTATGTTAAGACAAAAACTTCAAGATGATCAAATCGCCGCACTAAAAAGCGGTGAAAAACTCAAACTAAACGTTCTCCGCTTCATTTTAGCACAGATCAAGAATAAAGAGATTGATAAAAAATCAGAATTGAATGATGATGAGATATTGATTGTTTTGAGAAAAGTAATCAAAGAATTAAAAGAGTCTGTTGAAGCTTTTGAAAAAGGTGGACGAAAAGATCTATTGGACGATAGCAAAAAGCAATTAGAATTTACCTCTGTTTATTTACCTAAAGAGATAAGTGACGAAGAACTCAAGGTTGAAATTGAAAAAGTGATAAAAGAAAACCAGGCCGTCTTTGATAATAACCAAAAGGCAATAATAGGAATCTGTATGAAACAATTAAAATCAAAAGCCGATCCGGGAAGAATAATGAAGATGCTACAAAGTATAATTAAGTCATGAAGCTCATTAAGAACATAATCTTTATTTTTTTACTTGTCTTTTTATTCTCCTCACTACTCAAAAACCTTTTCAGTTATAAAAGCAAGCTTAATTTTTATCAACAGTTCAAACAAAACTTTGAAAAAGAAAGCAAACGCAATATTGAATTAAAAACGGAGGTCGTCCGGAAAAAAAGCACCGAAGAAATAGAAAAGACCATCCGCAACAATCTTAATTTATTGAAAGATAATGAAATAGCTTTAATTATTCCCTCTCCAACCAAAACACCCGTTTCTATTACCTCAACGCCCGCCCCTAACTGGAGGCAGTGGTGGGAGTTGTATTTTAAAAAATAAGTTCTAACACCTACCCGCTGGCAGGCAGGTCTTCCACCCTCCTTCGTCAGGTTACTATCCGGTACCTGATTTCGGAAGGACATAGGGGTTCGATTATAGCCTCATAACCGTGAAAATCTTGATTAAATACCTTTTTTTCACGTTTATGTTGACAATAGCGTAAAATATTATATAATGGAGATATGACAAAAATATTAAATGTTTTCAATAAAATACAATATTTGCGTGAAAGATATTACAAGGCGTCTGTTGGAAAAGAGTCGCTTGTTGCTCTTATTTCAGAAACTGAAGTAGCTGAACAAGTTTATAACTCGAATGCAATTGAAAGCAGTACTCTGACTCTTGAAGAAACAGAAAAAATTCTTCTTCAGATTGATTTGGATAGGTATATCACGGAACGAGAAATTTTTGAAACTAAAAATCTTGCACGAGTTGTTACTTATATTGATAAAAGGGCAAAAGAACAAGAGCTTAACCTCAATATGATTTTAACTCTCCACAAAATGTTGGTATCAAATATTCGCGATGAAATTGCTGGAAGATTTAGAGAAAAAAATGAATTTGTTCGAGTAGGCACTCATATTGCTCCAGGCCCACAAGAAGTGGTAGGATTACTTATTAAAATGTTGGTTGAATATCTTGCTTCAAGTCATGAAAATATAATTAAGCGATTAGCAAGACTTCATCTTACATTTGAGCATATTCATCCATTTATTGACGGGAATGGTCGAATTGGACGAGTTATCAATAATTATCTACTTATTCGAGAAGGATTTGTTCCAATCAACATTAAATTTATTGATAGGAAAAAATACTATGAAGCCTTTAAAGAATTTGACACAAAAGGCGTAACCACAACAATGGAAGAAATCATCGGAAAAGCTCTTACAAATAGTTACTATAAAAGATTGGCATATTTGGAAGGAAAAGAAATCATTCCTTTATCAGAATATGCGAAAATAAATAAAATTTCTCATTCAAATTTAATAAATAAAGCAAACAGACAAACAATTGAGGCTTTTTTGGAAAAAGAAGTTTGGAAAATAGGAAAGATTTAAATTTCTTAAAACAAAAGTCATTCCCACGAAGGTGGGAATCCAAGCTAAATATTCCTTTTTTCCTCCTTATTTAAAAACTTATTTTCATATAAAAGCAAGCTTGATTTTTATCAGCAGTTTAAACAAAATTTTGACAAAGAAACAAAACGCAATATTGAGCTAAAAACTGAGGTTGTCCGGAAAAAAAGTACAGAAGAAATAGAAAAGACTATTCGTAATGATCTTAATTTATTAAAAGATAACGAAATCGCCTTGATCATTCCCTCTCCAACAAAAACGCCCGTTTCTGTTACCCCGACTCCACTATCCAACTGGAGGCTGTGGTGGGAGTTATATTTTAAAAAAAATTAAAGAAGAAAATAGTAGATTAACCAAAGTATAAATAATGAAATAGCTATAACAATTGTTGAATTTCCAAGCTTTCCAAATTTATTACGTTTTAAACAAATAATAGAAAAAACTACCTCAATAATAGCCATGGCAACAGTATTATAAATAGTGTAATAAAGTATTAGTGAAACTTTTGGAGGTCCTGATGATTCAAAAAAAGTTGAAAGAAAATTTCTAATACCAAAGTGTTGAAAAATATCCCGAATAAAATGCAAAGAAAAAATAACAATAACGAAGTATAACCAATATTTCTGCCATTTGTTCATACAGGAATAATTATATTACAAAAACAATTTTTCGATGTATCGATACATTGAAGTAATTATCGACTGGATCCCCGCCTCTGCGGGGATGACAAACAAATTTAAATAATCTTCATCGGACGAACATAAACAGCAAAAATTTAGTATAATCTGAATGTAATTTAACAATACGGGGTAGTGTACGGCTGCACAGGAGGCTCATAATCTCCTAGACCGCGGTTCGACTCCCGGCCCCGTAACACTGAAGTAGATCGAAGATCACTTCAGTGTCATGTAGTGAACTTTGTTCTACTACATGACCATTAATGACTCTGTAGAGTCAAGATGATATACTTAATTCATGAATAACTTTCTCCTTTCCGTCATAGTCCCCGTCTTTAATGAAGAACAAAATATTGGCCCCTTAATTAAGCGTCTTATTCCGGTTTTAAAAAATTATCAATATGAGATTATTTTTGTCGATGACGGATCAAAAGATAAAGCTCCGGAAATAATTAAAAAACAAATCAATAAAAATAACCGGATAAAATTAATTTCTTTCTATAGAAATTTTGGGCATCAAATGGCATTGACTGCAGGATATGAAGTGGCTCGCGGTGATTGTGCGATTACGATTGACGCTGATCTTCAGGATCCTCCCGAAATCATTCCTGAGATGATTGAAAAGTGGCAAAAAGGTGCAAAGATCGTCTACGCTAAAAGAAATGAAAGACAGGGTGATAATTTTTTTAAGAAAACTACCGCAACAATTTTTTATCAACTGATAAATTTTTTATCAGATACTCCTATTCCCCAAGAAGTGGGTGACTTTCGACTCCTTGACAAACAAGTGGTTGAATTTTTGAATAATTTAAACGAGCGACCAAGTTTTTTGCGGGGTTTAGTATCTTGGGGTGGATACCCAACTGAATTTGTATATTTCAAAAGAGATAAAAGATTTTCCGGTCAGACTCATTACGGGTTTTTTAAGATGTTGAATTTTGCGCTTGAGGGAATCACTTCTTTTTCCATCAAACCGCTCCGAATCGCTACGTATTTCGGGTTTATGTCTGGAGTACTTGGTTTTTTGGGAATAATATATGAGTTGATTAGAAAAGCTATTTCTCCTCAATCATTTGTCATTGGCTGGGCCGGACTTTTTACGGCCATCATGTTTCTCGGTGGAATCCAACTGGTCACGATTGGAATAATTGGTGAATATATTGGTAAAATATATCAGGAAGTGCAAAAACGGCCAAAGTATTTGATTAAAGAAAAAATAAATTTATGAAAGGCCTTGGCATTATTTTAATCGCTATTGGAATCGCCCTACTTATGTTCGTCTCCTATAACTTCTTAGCAGAAAAAAACAGAATTGCTTCGCCAGTCCCTGAAGATAAAGGGGTCAAAGTAATCTTCGTTACTCCGTCAAAGTGAAATTATTCTCCTAACTTAAATTCAAACAAATTTGCTCCGCCACTTCCCAAAAACAAAGTCTGGATTATTGTCATTATCAAAAACGCGCTAACAAACAAGATAAAACCGATCAACGCATACTTCAATGTTCCCTGGGCTTTTTTGATTCTTTCTGCATTACCAAATGAAGTCAGGTAACGAAATGAACCAACCACAAACATAATAAATAAAACGATGATTATAAAAAACGAAGACATAAAAAGAATGTTTCCAAAAACGATTTCTAAGCATTTGAGAGTTGGAACGCCGTCAACGACACAACTTGTGCCACCCGAAGCAGTCTGATCCCATTCTTGAATCTGAGCAAAAACTGTAAAAAGAGGTAAAAATAAATTAAACACAGAATAATGATTTAATGATCGCCTTTAATCAATCAATCCCGGAAAAACAATTTGTTTAGTAACTCCTAAACCTGTATCACCAGGAAAAAAAATGTTTTCAATAACTGCAACTGTTGCTAAAACAACGAAGATAAGAATCAGACCAACAATCGCCGCCTGAATTTTTTCTCTGGCCTTATCAACTGATTCTTTGTTACCTCCGGACGTAATCCAAGATAAAGCTCCAAGTAGAAGAAAAACAAGGGCAACTAAACCGGCAATAATAAAGAAAAATCTAATAATAAAAGTTAGTACTTCATTAAACTGTGGAATTGCAAAACCAAGGTCAACCTTTGGTAAAGGAACATCTCCTGCTTTAGCTAAGAAGTTCAACATATGTAAAAAAGTATAGAGAATTTTTTTTTCCTTGTCAATGCCTATTCATCATGCGACCTAAACTGCAAGGCTTCGGCAACGTAAGAAGCTTCAATTATTTCTTTTCCATTGAGGTCGGCAATCGTCTGGCTGATTTTAATTGTTTTAAAATAACTTCGGGCTGATAAAGATAACTTTGAAATTGCCTGCTTTAAAAGATTAACTGCCTCAGGAGTTAGTTGACAAAACTTTTTTATCTGGGCCGAAGACATCTCTCCATTAGTAAAAATTTTTAATCCTTTGAGTCTTTTTTTTTGAATTTCCCTGGCTTTAACTATCCGCGCCCGTACTTTTTGACTGGACTCGCTCATTATATCACTGGTTAATTTTTCCTCCGGTACGGAAGGAACATCAATATGAAGATCAATTCTATCTAAAAGCGGGCCGGATAATCTTTTTTGATATTTTAAAATTGTTCCAGGTAAACAGTGACAGGGTTTTTTTTCGTGCCCTAAATACCCACAGGGACAGGGATTTGATGCTGATAGAAGTAAAAAACGGGAAGGAAAAATCAAAGTTCCCGAAGCTCTGGAGATTGTAATAAACCCATCCTCCAAGGGTTGCCGAAGGCTCTCAAGAGTTGTTCTGGGAAACTCGGGAATTTCATCCAAAAATAAAACGCCCCGATGGGCTAAAGAAATTTCACCAGGGGAGGGATTTGAACCGCCGCCAACCAGTCCAATTCGGGAGGTTGTGTGATGAGGGCAGCGGAATGGCCGACTGGCAATAAAATTTTGATTATGAAGCAGTCCGGCTACTGAATAAATTTTCGTCACCTCAAGAATTTCCTCTTTTTCCATCGACGGAAGAATTGACGGAAAAGCCCGTGATAAAAGCGTCTTTCCTGTCCCCGGCGGACCTTTAAGAATAACATTGTGAAATCCGGCTGCAGCAATCTCAAGTGCACGCTTGGCCGTCTCCTGACCCTTAATATCTTCAAACAAATAATCATATTTTTCTTCTTTGATAAGACTGATAAAATCTTGAGGGGGGAAAGGAGAAATTAATTTGACCTCATTCAAGTGAAAAATCAAATCAGTAAGACTATCAACCGGATAAACTTCTATTCCATCAACTAAAATAACTTCAGAAATATTTTCCCGTGACACAAAAATTTTCTTAATTTTTTTTGACTTAGCTAAAAGCGCAATTGATATTGCCCCCGGCACTCGACGGACATCCCCTCTCAAAGATAGCTCTCCTATAAATAGACTGTCTGACAAAATTTCTTTTTTAATCATTCCGCCAGCTGACAAAATTCCAACCGCCATCGGCAGATCAAAAGCCGAACCGATTTTGGGAATATCGGCTGGAGCTAAGTTGACAGTAATTCTGGTATCGGGGATTTTGAATGAGGCATTATTAATTGCCGCCCTGACTCTTTCCTTGGCTTCGCCAACTGCTTTATCAGGAAGACCAACTATCGTAAAACCAGGAAAACCCTTTGAAGCAACGTCAACTTCAACTTCAATTAAAATTCCGTCAAGTCCAATGACCGTACCAGAAAATATTTTAGCAAGCATATGTCAAAAAATAATAAATAATAAATTACAAATAACAATTGAATAACAAATATCAAATATTAAATGTTTAAAACATTTGTTATTTATTATTTAAAATTCAATTGATGTTTGTTATTTAATATTGGTTATTTCTTTAATCTTGTCAATCGCTTATAACCTACAAAAATAGGTTTTTAGATTGTTATAAAAGCATATTTTTAGCGATAGATACTAAGCATATTATTTCCGATTGACATTAAAAATATCCCGTACTAAGATATGGATTTATGGCAGTTCTCCACCTTGATAAAAATAATTTTGAAACAGAGGTATTAAAAAATAAAGGAATTGTGTTAGTTGATTTTTTTGCCACATGGTGCGGCCCATGTAAGATGACCGGGCCGATTATTGATGAGTTAGCAGAAGAAGTAAAAAACGTGAAATTTGTTAAAGTTGATGTTGATCAAAATCAAGAGCTATCTTCTCAATACCAAGTTTTTTCTATCCCGACTTTTTTGGTATTTAAAGACGGTCAAGTGGTTAATCAATTTGTTGGAGCACAAAGTAAAGAAGGATTTTTAGTTGAAATAAATAAAGCTACTTCATCTTAATTTTTATCTCTTCAATACCCGAATCACATGTCCGTGTACTATCTTTAGTCCAAGATGGGCTTGAGCAAGGATATACAGGGCAAAAGTGGCCAGCCAACGGAGAGACGAGGTGATAGGTGCTTTTTGCCCAACAACAATCTTTTCGTCGCTTAATGGAAGTTTTATATTCTTGTAACTGGGGAATTGAGAGTGGGAAACTGCCTGTAGTCCTAGTTTTTTTAAATCTGGCGGCAGTTCAATTGTTTCCGCCCTTGAACTAACAAACGGCCTTACTTCTTCTTCAGGAATGTGCTCCACAGGTTCTTTTATTTCAAATTCAGCTGCAATAGGTTCAGCTTCTTTAGGAAGACCTCCCCCCAATAAATCATCAATCGGCGTATAGTTTTTTTTTGACATAATTTGATTATAATACACTTATGATCACTTGTACTTTTGAAAATAATAATAAAACTTCTCTTCGTCATGTGACCGTTAATGCTATAGTTGTCAAAAACAATCAAGTTCTCCTTGGAAAAAGAGGTACTTTTAACGGTAAACCTATTCTTGAATCTGGAAAATGGGGCTTACTCGGTGGTTTTTTTAGCAGAGATGAAAATTTGATCGAAGCAGTTAAACGGGAAGTGATGGAAGAAAGCGGTTGGGAAATAAGCGATTTAAAACTTTTCCGGATCAACGATAATCCAAACCGTCCTCGCGAAGACCGGCAAAACGTCGACATAATTTTTACTGCCAACGCCGTCAAACAAACTGGTAGATCGGATGAAGAAGTTACTCGTCTTAAATGGTTTGATTTAGATAAAATCCCAGAAATGGCTTTCGATCATGGAGACGCTTTGGAGTTATATAAAAAATATTTGAAAGAAAACTTCCCTCTTCCGGTTTTGGGATGAATTCTATTTCTTTAATGAATTTCCTTGTTTATCCCTTCCATTTACCCAATCATATCGTTCAACAAATCTTAAATAAAAACCAAATGGATCAATCATTCTAAAGTCCAGTTTATTAAATCGTTTAATTAACGGTTCAACTATCTGATTTTTATATTTTTGTTGGATTTTCTCATGAAGTCCCTCTATATCGTCACAAGGAATGACAATCTCAACAGCATATCCTCTTTTTGTTTCTTTTGAAAATCTTTTAAAATAATTTTGTTCATAAACATTTTCATTGCCACAAAAAAAATTTAAAATACTATTACCGCGACTTGATTTCATCACCAAATAACCTTTTCTTTCATCGGGTTTCTTTTCCTAAACGACTTCAAATCCTAAGTCGCCATAAAATTTCTTTGTTAGTTCAAAGTCCGGGACATGTAGTTCAACCATTACATCAGTCATCAGTTTATTCATAAAAAAATTATATCATGTTGTTATTTCTATCGTTCTCCCAATTCATAGGATTATCTTTAATATATTGGCGAATATAATAAAATGATTTTTCGTTACGGATTATATTGTCGTAAAATCGTGATTGCCAGAAAAAATTGATTCCATGAATTGTTGCATATTTTTTAACCCCAATTTTAAAGCCACGAATAATTGATGCTAGATTTTTTGATTGTGATCCAAATTTATTTTGTGGTTTTATTGGTTTTGCCTGTTGTAGAGACGCAAAATTTTGCGTCTCTACGTGGGGAACAACATTTCTAATGATAACAATTCCATGTACGTGATTTGGCATTACCATAAATTCATCCAATTCAACAAACGGAAAATGTTTAGGAATTTCTAACCAATATTTTTGAGCAAGCATTCCTATTTCTGACAATTGGATTTTGTCATTAATTATTTCGCCAAAATAATGTTTACGTTCTTTTGTACAAATGGTAATGAAATAATATCCGTTATCTGAATAATCCCAATTTTGTAAACGGGCTGTAGGGATTCGATATTTGTTTCTAAATTTATCGGACATTATTGTATTGTGTAGAGACGCAAAATTTTGCGTCTCTACCATTAAATACAAACAATATCATTAACAGGTGTCCACCGCTTATAACCTACAAAAGCATATTTTTAGACTGTTGTGACAATTTATTATTAAGATTAGATATGAAGCTTGGCAAGAAGTTTTTTGAAGACAAAATTTGATAAAAATCTATATCCATAAAAAAATGAGAAAGAATAAAATAAATCAGAAAGAATTGTGTTGCGGAAAAATGGTAAACCCATGATATAACTTTGCGTTAAACCACTTATGTTTTTCTGATACATCGTCCCCGTTGCCCAAACCCCAAAGTTAGTTATCAAAAAAAATAAAACTGAAGAAACTAAACTCGCTTTGAGTAACGACTGCCATTTATTAGTTTTTATTAATCCTCCGATTAAAGCAATAATAATAAAACTCAAATAAACAAAGGGAATGGTTTTGTGGAAACCTAAAAATATATCAGAGAGAAACATTGCGGTTAATGGAATTAATAGGGCAATTTTATTTTTAAAATTTGCTCCGGAAAAAAGGGCTAATCCTCCTATTGGAGCAAAATTTGGAGAATGAGGAATAAGGCGAGCAACAACAGCTAATAAAATTATTAACAAATATGAACCCGTTGATTTTAGTTTTGTTTTTTTCATTGGTGTAGAGATTATAAAACAACTTCATTATCTTTTCCATACTTCCGGGCTAAATCAAAAAATAAGTCAGATAAACGATTGAGATATTTGATAATTGTTAATTGATTATTAGTAATTGTTGTTTTGTTGAAGAAGTCGATATTTCTCCGTTCGGCTTTTCGGCAAAGGACTCGAAGTATTTGAAATAAGGAAGAAATTTCATTACCACCGGGGATAATAAAATTAGTTAATTTTGGTAGTTTTTCTTCTATCAGATCAATATTTTTTTCAAAAGTTAAAACTCTGTCTTCTAAAAATAATAAATCAGTTTTTGCTCCGGACAAAAATCCCATTATCTGATAAAGGTCTTTTTGAATTTTGACAAAAAAATCAGCATCTTTCTTATCTTTTAATTTAACTACGACTAAACCGATGTAGGAGGTTAACTCATCAATTGATCCATAGCTCTCAATCTGACAGTCGGCTTTTGAAATTCTTTTCCCACCAAAAAGACCGGTTGTTCCAGAATCTCCGGTACGGGTATATATTAGCATAAGAGTTCATCAAGTTATAAAGTTCGTCAAGTTTATCAAGAAAAACATGTTTTTTCTTTATAACTTTATAAACTTGAAACTTGATAAACTAATCAACATTCGGAATATCCACATCCATAACATTTTTTACAGCCCTCTTCGTGGACTAAGGTTACCTCGCCACACGATGGACAGATATCAAAAGAGGTTGATCGGGCAACGGCTACTGCCGGCTGGATCAATGACGGTTGAGTCGTTGCAGTTACTAATTTTGGGTCCTCTTTAACAACTCCGTTGGTTTTTTTCTCCCCATTCATTCCATAATGCATTGATAATACCTTGGCAACTGCGTCTGGCAGACTTCTTATTCTATCCTTGCCAAAACCCATTGTTCGAGCTCCACCAATACCCTGTAACTGAGTAATAATCTCATTGACGCGATCAAAAACAGAAATATGAGATGAAAAACGGAGGGCGACCGAAATCATTCTTCCCAAGCCCTCTGCCATTGCGTAGACATCACTTCCAGCTTTACCAACATTAATAAAAATTTCCAATGGTTCTGGAGGATTGCCGCCATTGGTATTTAAGGTAATAAAAGCAATTCCAACCGGTGTATTAATTCTGTAAGTGGCGCCGTGAACAACCATCGGTCGGGGTTTAATAGTGTAAGAGGGAGGAGGACAAACTACTTGTTTGCTGGTCTTGGCTTCCGCCGGCTCAGGTTTTCGCTCTAGTACGCCGGGTCGAGAGCCATCCCTCATGTAGGCAATTCCCTTGCATCCTAATTTATAAGCTAAATTATAAAGTTTTTTAACATCTTCAACTGTGTGAGAAGTTGGAGCATTAACCGTCTTTGAAATTGAAGCGTCAACATATTTCTGAATCGCTCCCTGAACTTTTACATGATCTTCCGGTGTCAGTTCGTTGGCAGAAACAAACCACTCCGGTTTTTTTAATTTTCCGCTTTTAATTTCTTTTTCGTATTTTTTATACCAAGCATCATAAAGATCGTGGCGGATGACATGGTCACCCAATCTATCATGACGATTAAATTCAAATTCATAGACCGGCTCGATCCCGCTGGTCGTCCCCGCCATCAGAGAGGTTGACCCTGTTGGGGCTTGCATCAAAAGCAATGAGTTTCTTATTCCGTTTTTGTTGATAGATTTTTTGACATCTTCCGAAAGTTGGCTGACAAATTTTCCAGCAAGATATAATTTTCGGTCATATTTGGCAAAACTGCCTTTTTCACGGGCAAAAACTGAAGAAGCTCGATAGGCCTCATCTCTAATTAGTTTGTAAACTTTATCTATAAACTCAAGAGATTCCGGTGAACCATACCGAAGATGCAATTTAATCAAAGTGTCACCCAGTCCCATTGTCCCCAACCCTATCCTTCGCTCTCCCTCAAGTTGAGTCTTACGAATCCCTTCAAAGACATACGGGTCCATATCAACCACATTATCTTGAAAACGAACTGCTGTTCTGACGATCTTTTTCAAAGCCATAAAATCAAACTGACCTTTTTTATCAATATCTTTTCCTTTAACTAAAGCTGATAAATTGATTGATCCTAAATTACAGACACCCCATGCAGGTAAGCCCTCTTCCCCACATGGATTGACACAAATGATTTTATTCCAATAATAATTATTATATAGTTTATTATATCTCTCCATAAAAACTACCCCTGGTTCCGCCGACTTCCAAGCGGCGGTTGCCACCAAATCCCAAAGTTTTCTTGCTTTAACAATTTTATGAACAATAACTTTTTTACCCATTTTTTTCCAAGCATCCAGATCGCCTGTCCATTTTTGATCATATTCCGGATCTTTAATGTCCGGAAATACTAATGGCCAGTCGGAATCTTTTTCAACTGCCTCCATAAAAGTATCAGAAACACAAAGAGAAAGATTGGCCCCGTTGATTTTTGATAGATCCTGCTTAACGGTAATAAATTCTTCAATGTCAGGATGCCAGTCCCAAAGCATAAGCATCAAGGCGCCTCTTCGAGTGCCACCCTGTTGAATAATATCTCTCGTTGCAACTGAAAAAAGTGAAGCCCAATTTATGGGCCCGGATGAAAAACCATTGACTTTTTTGACTCTTGCTCCCCGGGGACGGAGAGACGAAAGATTGATTCCAACCCCCCCGCCTCGAGCCATAATTTCCACCATCTGTCCTAACGTTTTAAGGATTCCTCCTCTTGAATCCTCTGGAGATGGGATGACAAAACAGTTATAAAAAGAAACATCATAACCCGTTCCCGCTCCGGATAAAATTCTGCCTCCCGGAACATATTTAAAATCCTTTAATGCTAAATAAAATTCTTTTTCCCACTTTTTTTGTTTTGATTTTTTTTCTACCACTGAAATGGCTTTGGCTATTCGAGCCCACATCTCTTCCGGCCGCTTTTCCATCGCCTTACCTTCTTTATTTTTTAATGAATAACGATCCAAAAAAACCTTTTCTGAAATTCCTTTTAATTTCATATTATTTCTTGCTAACTGGCGAATTAATTTTTTTTAACTCTTCCTCAAAGTCATCCAGATCAACAAATCTTCTAAAGACTGAGGAAAATCTGATATAGGCCACTTTATCAATTATTTTTAATCGTTTGGCTGCTAGATTACCAATTACTTTACTTTCTATTTCTGTTCCATCCTTCTCTTTTAACTCTCTTTCTACTTCGTTAATTATTTTATCAATTTTTTCGACGGTTACGACTGTTTTTTCACAGGACTTAAAAAGACCGCTTCTGATTTTTTCCCGATCAAACCTTTCCCTTGTTCCATCTCTTTTAATCACTATTATTGGCAACTCTTCTAATCTTTCATAAGTTGTAAACCTTTTACCACATTTTGGGCACGATCTTCTTCGTCTTACGGCCGTTCCATCCTCAGACACTCTTGTTTCAATTACCTCGGTATCATGATATTTACAAAAAATACAAAACATATAGTGCGATATTAAATTTAAAACACTACCTGGCAGTTATCAAGAGGTCAAAATATATCAAAACCATATCAATCAGCCTACCAGCAAATTTTAGCCTTAAAATATATTTTTCATTTTAAATTAAGTAAATATTCTTTTAATTTTGTGAACAAATTATAATAGATACAACCGTTATAATGATTAAAAACCTATGTTTCTCATTGATCTTCTCTTTCCAAAATTTTGTCTTGGCTGTGGCTATGTTGGTGTCTATCTTTGTCAATCTTGTCAAAATAAATTAAAACCAATCGAATCAGATACCTGTCTTTATTGTAAAAAGCCTTCTCTTTTCGGCCTAACTCATCCTAATTGTATAAATAAATTATACGTTGATGGATTAGTCACAATCTATCATTACAACCCAATATTAAAAAAAGTTATTAAAAATATTAAGTATCGATTAGCCGTGCAGGTTTGGCAGGAATTCTACAAAATCATTGAGCCTCAAGTAATTATAAAGTTAGGCTTCTATAAGAAGCTTTCTTTGGATTTTGTTATTCAACCGATTCCATTATCACAAATTAAATATAATGAACGGGGCTTTAATCAGGCAAAAATTATAAGTAATTTTTTTAAAAAGTTTCTTCATTTCCCTATAGTTGATTTATTAGTTCGGAAAAGGGAGATATTATCACAGGCACAAACAAAAAACAAAAAGGCAAGGTATTTAAATACAAGGGGGGCATTTGCCATCAACAATAAATGTAGAGACGCAAAATTTTGCGTCTCTAACAAAAACATAATATTAATCGATGACGTTGTTACCAGCGGATCAACCGTTAATGAAGCGGCCAAAGTTTTGAAAAAAGCGGGGGCAAAAAAGGTTTACGTATTAGCTTTGGCAAAAGGATGATATAATGTACTTGTATGCTACAAAAAATTGAGATTTCATCCAAAACAATTGTTTTTACAATCGGTTTTATTTTGTTTTTGGGTGTTATTTGGTTGATAAAAGATCTAATTTTTTCTCTTTTTATTGCCTTTATAATTGCTGGGGCTTTACGTCAACCAGTTGATTTTTTAGAAACAAAAAAAATACATCGATCGATTAGTTCTTTTATTGTTTATTCCATTTTTGTTTTTGTGATATTTTATTTATTCGCTTTGATTATTCCTCCTTTAGCCGGTGAAATTATTATTCTTTTTAAGAATCTACCTAACATTATCAGTAAGGTATTGCCTACTTTGTCTTCTAACTTTAATCTGAACTTTCTTTCCAATAATATTCCTAGCCTCGCAAATGAAACAATCAATTTAATTAAATCTGCTTTTTCCAATGTTATTTTTGTTACTTCAACTTTATTTTTTGGTTTTTATTTTCTCTTAGAAAAAAATCTCGCTCAAAGATTGTTAGGAAATTTTTTTGATGATATGGAGCTGAATAAAATTAGTTTAATATCAGAACGAGCTCAAAAAAGAATGAGTTCCTGGTTTTGGGGTGAAATCATTCTTATGATTGTTGTTGGAACAATGACATATATTGGACTTAGCATTATTGGTGTGAAATATGTCTTGGCTTTAGCTGTTTTAGCGGGATTACTTGAAATTATCCCCAATCTTGGCCCTATTATCTCATCAATTCCAGCTATATTAATCGGTTTTTCTAATTTGCCTATCTTAGGTGTCTACTGTGCTATCCTCTACCTTATTGTCCAGCAATTAGAGAACAATCTAATCGTTCCCATCGTTATGAAAAAAGCAACAGGGCTTCATCCTATTGTCACATTGATTGCAATGGTCATCGGCGGGAAAGTCGCCGGGATCATGGGAGTATTATTAGCAATTCCTTCAACTATATTCATAGAAACAATTTTGATTGAATCTCAAAAATTTTCGAAAAAGTAATTCTTGCGTTTTATCTACGGTTTATTTGCGGGAATTATTTATGTCATTGAAGAGTCCTGTTTCTTCTTAATTAAATAAATTCCTAACACTCCTACCCCAATAAGTAAAATAGCAATAACTAAAACTATCCCAATAAAGAGAGGATTCTTTGAGGTTGATTGACTAGTCTTTGACCCTGACGACTGACCAGGAATATTACCGGAAGTACCTTGCCCACCGTCATTTTGACTATTTTTAAGTTGCTTGTTGTAAGCAACGATAGATTTTTTAATACTGTCGTTAATTTTAGGATTACTGTATTGAGGATAAAAAAGATTCATTTTTTTAATTTTTATATCAGCAGCATTGTCCATTATAAACTTTGACGTGGTCACACTGGCCACTGTTCCACCTGATGAATATCGTAGTTTATAAGGCATAAAAGGAATATAGTCTGATGGAATCTTAAAATGTCCTTGACTATCAGCCATAGTTTCATAATAGGATTTCGTCGAAGAACTAAGTAAAAGTTCGACTTTTGCTCCTGGCAACACTTGATTTTTATAAGAAGCATTGCCTTCAATATATGTAAGAATTGGATTTAACTTTAAAACTGCCGGGGTTGGACTAGTATCGGTTGAAGCAAATCCAAAATCTGCTTTTATAGCTTCAATCTCGCCAAACATTTCACTTTTGTTTTTATCAAAAGTTGACTGGTCAATCACTATGGAAAAACGGCCATTTTTATCAGCTTTGACTGTTTTTATAAGCTTATAACGAACTTTTGCTTCAGGATTATTTAAATCAGGAATAACGGAATAAGCGTTAATTGTGGATAGTGGATGACTGACCCGACCATCAATAAAGACACTGCTTATTCTATCTGATTGATAACTATATTCCATTATTTTTATTGGGAAATAGGTTGACTGTTTTCCGACTGAATCAACCGGAATATCTCTATGTTGAGGTCCGCCTATTTCAACAATTTCAATTCCGGTTAATAATGGATAAATATTGGTATAAATTTTTGAATAGTTAGAGTTAAGAGTTAATAAACCGGGAAAATTATAACCGGTAATCTGAGGAGTTAGCTTATATGTACCGTCCGGGACAAAAAAACTAAAATATCCATCTGGTTTGGTTAAATAAGGATTGGTTAATATGCCATTTGGAACATCATTAGGATCAAATTTATTAACAAAAGTAAAAATACCATTAGCTCTTTTTTTTGTGAGCGTTACTGAAGCGCCAGGGATTGGCTCTAAGCTCTGACTATCAAAAACTGTTCCATCAGGATCCCAATTAAGAGGTATACAATTTTTTAAAGCAGTTTGAAAATCAAATTTTGCTTCTCCTTGTTGCTGTCCGCCTAACCCAAGATTTGGATCAACGGTTGGCTGAGGTTGTTCTTCGCTAATTCCAAGGAATCTTCTATCTGCATTGACTGAAGAATCTTGCCATTCCATCACGGGAACGGATAAATCTCCTGCAGCATTGGAAGTCAAAGGATTTGTTAATGTTTGATCAACTGGAGTTGTTCCGTCCGCCTTAAATAAACCTTCAAACTTATAGTTAAGACTCGCTGGCATTGCTGGATAAGTAAGGAGATTATCAATACCAGCATTTCCTGATGTACAATGTTGTCCATCCTCAGTAGAAAGGCAGTTTACGACGTACACTTTACTATTTGGCTGAGGTCCTTTTCCTGATTCGACTGTCAATTTAGCTCTATGTTCGTTATCAACATTAGAACATGATTCATCACATCTTTTACTAACAAAACAAAATGGAGTAAAAATTGAAGATGCTTGAACAGATATATCCGCAACAATAAAAAAAGTAAACAAGACAATAAATAAAGAAAGAAATTTCCTAAACATATTATTTATATAATATACATTATTTTGTTATTATTAGTCAAATGAAAGTCGCAATACTTGGAGGTGGAATTACTGGGTTAACCTCTGCCTATTGTTTAGCTAAAGACGGTCATCGGGTGACGATTATGGAAAAAGAGTCGGCATTAGGCGGACTCGCTTCTGGTTTTAAAAGCAAAGATTGGAATTGGTATTTGGAGCGAGCCTATCATCATCTTTTTGCCAACGACTCTGATATTTTAAATTTCGCAAAAGAAATTGGTTTTAATAAAATATTTTTTCGTTCCCCTGAAACCGCTTCGCTATTCAACAATGAAACGATGGAACAATCTGACAATTTAACTATTCTTCCTTTAGACACTCCTATTGATTTACTTAAATTTCCCTACTTGAGCTTTATTGATAAACTTCGAGCTGGTCTTGTTATCGTTTTTCTCAAGCTGTCTCCTTTTTTGCCTATGTATAAAAAAATTACATCGGAAGAATTTTTGAAAAAAAGCATGGGAATTAATGTATGGAATAGATTGTGGCAACAGCTTTTTCGGGGAAAATTTGGTAGATATGCGGGGATTATTTTGAGCTCCTTTATTTGGGCTCGAATCAAAAAAAGAACTAAGGCTTTGGGTTATATAGAAGGAGGGTTTCAATCTTTTATTGATTACATTGAAAACAAGTTAAAAACTTTAGGAGTTAACGTATTGACCAGTTATGAGATTACAAATATTGAAAAGAGGGGAGATAAATTTGAAGTTAACGGAAAAATTTATGACAAAATTATTTCAACTTTACCAACTCCAATTTTGGTTAAATTAACCTCTAATATCTTTTCAAAAAAATATTTATCCCACTTTAATAAATTAAAGTATTTACATGCGATTACTTTAATATTAGAAACAGACAAACCCATCCTTGATAAAACTTATTGGCTTAATATCTGCACTGAAAAAATTCCTTTTATGATTCTTGCCCAGCATACAAATTTCGCTGATAAAAAAAATTATAATAATCACCATTTAGCTTATGTTGGATGGTATGTGGAAGGGAACAGTAAGCTGTTGAAAATGGATAAAGAAGAAATATTAAATCTCGTTAAACCTCATTTGGAAGAAATTGGTAATTGTAAATTGAAAATTGAAAATTGTTTTCTTTTCAAAGCTCCTTTTGCTCAGCCGATCTTTGATAAAGAATTTGAAAAAAATAAGCCAGATTTTATTACTCCGGTGAAAAACTTTTTCATCGCCAACCTCGATATGACCTATCCTTATGACCGGGGAACAAACTATGCTGTCAAGTTGGGAAAAGAGGTTTCTAAATTAATATGAGTATTTAAGTATCGTCCTCAAATTTCTTTTAGTTTTTTTTTGAAGTAATCGACGTAGGGGACGGTCACCGGATTTTCTCCATAGAGAGATGATAAGTTCATCGTTAAATAATTCCCAAAAGCCATTAATTCAAAAACCTGCTCTACTTTATTTTGCCCTTTTAATTCATACCAAACTGTCTCAATATTATTTTTTTCAATAACTTCTTTAGTGATATAAAATCTCTTTTGAATTGAAGAAGAAAATAATTTAGAAAAAAAGAAAATAAATAAGGATATTTTTGCTAACTCTTTGGGATTTTTTAATCCCTCCATTAAATGATGATTTAACTCAGGAATGACTCTGAAAGAAGAAATTGATTTAGCTGTTTCGTTTGTTTGATTGGCAATTGCATTCCCTACCCCCGTTAAAAATTCAGAGACGATATAATAAGGATATTTATTAATTATTTTTTGCGCCATTTGTTTAGCATCATTTTCCAGGCTCTTAATATCAACGTTGTTAATTGCTGATAGAACGTCGTTTTTTTGAAAATTTAAAACCTTTAAATTAAACAGTAATCCTATTACACCTCCAATAAAGTAACCAAATCCAATTCTAGGTTGACCTGATGGATTATAGACCGGATCAAAAAAATAACCGGGTGCTTTTATTTTATCAAGGAAGTCTTTTAACTCTCCACCATCAGATATACCAATAATTTTTGCTTTTTTTTCATGAGCTTTTTGGCCGACCGTTAAAACTTCTTCTGTTGTTCCTGAATACGAAGATAAAATCACTAAAGTATTATTATCAACAAAACCTGGTAAATTATAATCATCATTAATTAAATAGGGAGTAATTATCTCTTCTTTAAAAAGCTCTTTAACAATGTAATGAGGAAATCTTGATCCACCCATTCCACAAGCAACTATATTTTTTACTTGTTGATACTCTTTTGGTAAGGTTAATGTTAAGCATTTTTCAAACGAATCTTTGATTTGTTCTGGAAAAAGATTTATTGACTTTAGAACTAAATTATTACTATCAATCATAGAGTTTAATGATATTAATAAATGATGTATAATTCAATCGAAATGAAAAATAATAAGCTGCGAACATATTTTTATGCTCTCCGGATTAATCAATGGTTAAAGAATTTTGTTATTTTTACAGCGATAATTTTTTCCGGTCAACTTTTCAATTTGGATCTTTTTACAAAATCTTTTTATGCATTTATCATCTTTTGTTTACTCTCATCAACCTCTTATGTCCTCAACGATATTATCGATTATCCATATGATACAAAGCACCCAATAAAAAAATTCCGACCAATTGCTTCCGGCGATCTTTCAATGCCTGAAGCTACGTTCATTGTCTTTGTTTTGAGTTTAGTTTCCTTAATATTAGCTTTATTTTTTTCCTTGCCGTTTTTTTTCCTTAGTTTATTTTTTATTCTTCTCCATTTTTTTTATTCGTTCACCTTAAAAAAACGACCTGTTATTGACATCTTTACTATTTCTTTTTCTTTTATGATTAGAACTTTTGCCGGTGAAATAGCAACCGGTTATCATATTCCTATTTGGCTTCTCTTAACAATCTTTTTTGGCTCTCTTTTTATGGCTTCGGTGAAACGCCATGCTGAATTAGTTGCTCATGGAATCAAAGCACGTTTATCCCTTTACCGTTATAACGAGCATTTTTTAGATTTTCTTACCTATACTTTTGGGACAGCCACAATCATTGCTTACTCTACCTATGCTTATGTTGAAAGACCACCACAGGCAGAAACAATAGTTTCTAAGTTTTTTAATCAAACGTTCCCCGGATTTGAGGCAAGAAAATGGTTAATGATTACCATTCCATTGATTGTTTACGGAATTGCCCGCTATGCCCAGTTATTATATGAAAAAGCTGAAGGAGAAAGGCCAGAGCGAACAATTACTACCGATATTCCATTAATCGTGACCATTGGTCTTTGGGGGGTTATCGTGGTCAGTTTGATTTATTTATTGTAGGTTTTTGCCCCTATATCACGTAGGGTATAGGGCAACCCTGAACCGTTTTATCGAAGATAAATCTGGTTCATGGGTTGTAGGTTATAAGCGGTTGACAATAATTTTTGATTATTTATTATTAATCTGTTTAACGAGTTTATTATTTAACGAGTTGATAAAACTCGCAAACTCGCTAAACTCGTAATAATTAATAATTAATTAAACATATGAAAAATCAAGATTCAGAAAAAAGACAGGCAGTGACAACGGCGATTGATGCGATTCAAAAACAGTTTGGACGTGGAAGTATTATGAGATTAGGACAATCTACAGTTGTTCCTGTCGATGTTATCTCAACCGGAATTCCAACTCTCGATACGGCTCTTGGAGTTGGTGGAATTCCTAGAGGAAGAATTATTGAAATTTTTGGACCGGAAGCAGCTGGAAAAACTACTGTTTGTCTTTCTTTAATTGCTGAAGCCCAAAAGGTCGGTGGAACAGCTGCTTTTATTGATGCCGAGCACGCACTTGATCCGGCTTGGGCTAAGATTTTGGGGGTCAAATTGGAAGATCTTTTAGTCTCTCAACCTGATACTGGAGAACAGGCTTTAGAAATTGCCGAAACCTTAATTAGATCCGGAGGTATTGATTTAGTTGTAGTTGATTCAGTTGCCGCCTTGGTTCCCAGAGCCGAGATTGAAGGCGAAATGGGAGATGCTCAGATGGGCCTTCAAGCTCGCTTAATGTCCCAGGCTTTAAGAAAATTGACCGGAATCGTCTCTAAATCAAAGACAACAATTATCTTTACCAACCAACTTCGACAAAAAATTGGGGTTTTCTTTGGTAATCCTGAAACCACGCCAGGCGGACTAGCTCTTAAATTTTATTCCAGTGTCCGAATGGACGTCAGAAAAATTGAAACATTAAAAAAGAACAATATGGTTTATGGAGCTAGAATCAGAGTCAAGGTAATTAAAAATAAAGTGGCTCCGCCTTTTAAAGAAGCTGAGGTTGTTATCGTCGCAACAGGAATAGATAAAGAAGAGGGAATAATTGATGCCGCAATTGCCGCTGGGCTTTTAGTTAAAAGCGGTTCGTTTATTAAATACAATGACAAAGTTTTAGGGCATGGAAAAGAAGAAGTAAAAGAAATTTTAATGAAGGACGCCAAAATTAGGGAACAAATTCTTAAGCAACTAATAAAAAAATAAATGGAAGATGATTTGATCCCACTTTTAAACATGGCTTTTTTTTATCTCAAATTCCGTCCGCGAACAATAAAGGAAACCCGCGACCATCTTTATAAAAAAGTAAGGACTACCCATTGGTCTCATGAGGCTGTTGATAAAGTAATTAATCATCTTATTGAATTTAAATTCCTTGACGATAAAGCATTTGTTGACTATTTGGTTAGGTCAAGGACGACCACTAAAGTTAAGGGAATTTACGCAATTAAACAGGAATTAAATAGGTTTGGAGTTGATAAAGAATTGGTTGATGAATATTTTGAAAATACTAAAATCAATGAAGAAGCATTGGCCGAAAAAGCTTTACGCCACCGCTGGGAAATAATAAAAAACCTTCCTAAACAAAAACGTTTTGAAAAAGCAATGTCATTTTTACAAAGAAGGGGATTTAATTATGATGTTAGTCGAAAAATTATTGAAAAGATGGAAGGCAAATAAGTTTATTTATCTGCCAGTAGAATTTTCTTTTTCATGATTTGAGCCTGATATTTTTCTTTTCCACTAATATTCCGTCTCCAATTTTTGAAAGTTATAGACCGTTTTAATTTTTTTGTTCCTGTTTTAACATATACCATGTAAAAAGTATACTATCTTTCTTGTCATTCCCGCGGAGGCGGGAATCCAGGACATCTGGATCCCCATTTTCACGGGGATGACAATCTGTGTCAAGAAAAGCAAACCCCTGCAAAAATAAATTGAATTTGTAGTTTTCAAAAAAAAGGAGTAAAATATCACTAATTAGAAATTGCTTGGAGTTATAAAAGTTAAATATTAATTATTAATTTCAAAATGAGTTTCCCACACAAATTTGTATCTTTTATTTTTGAATTTTAATCTTTGATATTTTTCTTCCTCCAGGCCTCATATAAATCATTATGTTAGTTAAATTTTTCAAGAAATTTACTTCGTTAAAAAAAGAGAGGGACGAACTGTTAGCTAAGGCTAGAACTGAGGCACAAACTATTACCTACAAAGCTCAGGAAGAGGCAAGAAAAGTCGCAAGTGATGTCCTTGAGGTTGAAAAGAGATTGGCCCATCGCGAAGAGCAGATTGAGGAAAAAGACAATGCTATTAATCGGGAAAGACAATCCGTCCAAGATGTCAAAAATAATGTTGAAACAATCAAAAAAGAACTGGAACAGAAAAAGGATCAGTTATTACAAAAGTTGGAAAAAATAGCCGGATTAACCAAAGATCAAGCTAAAGATTTATTACTTGCCGGTTGGGAAGATAAATTAAAAGGTGAAGTAGCTAAAAAAATCAAATCAGCTGAAGAAGAAGTTAAGCTTACCGCTGATGATAAAGCCAAACAAATATTAGTTGACGCAATCAGATACGGCGCTATTGACTATGTTTCTGAATATACTTTATCCGTCATCAACCTTCCAAGTGAGGATTATAAGGGAAGAATTATTGGTAAAGAAGGCCGCAACATTAGAGCCTTTGAAATTGCCACCGGTGTCGACGTTGATCTTGAAGAAGAAAAAGTTATTAAACTATCTTCTTTTGATGCCATCCGTCGTGAAGTGGCCAGAATGTCACTAGAGCGACTAATTAAAGATGGTCGGATTCAACCGGAAAGAATTGAAGAAATTGTTAAAAAAACCCGAGAAGAAGTAGATAAGATTATTTTTAAAGCCGGTGAGGAATTAGCCCACAGCGTTAGCGTTTTCAATCTTCCAACTGAACTAACTCAACTCTTAGGTAAGTTTAAATACCGTTTCTCTTACGGACAAAACATGATTGCTCATACCTTAGAGGAAACAAGAATTGGGGTTGCCTTAGCTCATGAATTAAAACTCGATGTTAATTTAGTAAAACTTGGTTGTCTTTTTCATGACATTGGTAAAGTGGTTACGGATAAAGAAGGATCTCATATTGACCTCGGAGTTGAAGTTTTGAAAAAAAATCGCTTTCCTCAAAAAGTGATTGACTGCGTTGCCAGTCACCATGAAGACGTACCTTTTACCAGTCTTGAAGCAGTTGTTGTCTATATTGCCGATGCCGTGTCCGGCGGCCGACCGGGTGCTCGACACGAAGATTTTGGTGAATATCTAAAAAGAATTAAAACTATTGAAGATATTGCCAAAACCAAGAAAGGCGTCAAAGAAGCTTATGCTTTACAGGCTGGTCGAGAATTAAGAGTGATTGTTCGCCCTGACGAAATCACTGATGATGAGGCTTTGATTACTGCTGAAAAAATTAAAGAAGAATTGGAACAAAAGTTTGAAGTTTTTCCAGGACAGATTAAAGTCACAGTTATTCGGGAAACTAGAGCTGAGGCTACAACTAAAATTTAACTTTATCTAGGGTCAGACCCTCTACGAGGGTCTGACCCTATTTTACCTCGTCCCATTGCTCCATAAATGATATAGATTGTTACAATAAGATATCTTAAATATAGATTGACAGGACGCCAAGATTTCACTATTCTTTGATTGTCGATTGTTTATCCTGGACCGAATTTATTCTGGTTTAGGATTAATAGTTAATAGTTAATTGTCTTCAGAGAGTGAGGTGATAATATATGACAAAAGCAGATTTAGTCGCTCAAGTAGCCAAGAAAGCTGGTCTAACCGCTAAAGCCGCCAAAGAATCCGTCAACACAGTTTTTTCCACCATGTCTGATGCTTTAAAAAGAGGTGAGAAAGTCGTTGTTACCGGATTTGGTACTTTTATGGTCCGACGTCGAGCCGCCAGAAAAGGAAGAAATCCTCAAACTGGGGCTGAAATTCAAATTCCAGCCACAAAAACACCTGGTTTTACCGCTGGAAAAAGTTTGAAAAGAATGGTGAAGTAAGATTTAAATAATCCCGACTGAGTTGGGATTTACCCCGCCCAAAAGGCGGGGTTTGTTGTATAATAGATATATACTTATGAAGAATTTTGGGCGTTATATCTTGTTAATTTCTTTCATCGTCCTCGTTCCCTTTGTTACATACTTTGTCTTAGGAGCTTCAGATACATTAGTAAAAACTCCTCAAGAAAAAGTTATTTACAACTTGCCATATCCAGGTCTTCTTCCAGACAGCCCTCTTTATATAACTAAAATTATGAGAGATAAAATTACTGACTTTTTGACTAGAGATAATTTAAAAAAGGCTGAACTTTATCTTCTATATTCTGATAAAAGAACATCTATGTCTTTGGTCCTTGCCTCAAAGGGAAAAAGCCAGTTAGCAATTGATACTTTTGTTAAAGGAGAAAAATATTTTCTCAAGATACCAGGACTATTAAGATCTGCTAAAAAACAGGGGGCTCAAGCTCCTTCCAGTTTCATTGAAACTTTAAAATTAAGCAATGCTAAACACAAAGAATTAATCGAAGAATTAATAAAAATCCTCCCGCAAGGATTAAATCAACCCTTGATACAGTTATCTGATCTTAATCAACAGGTAAAGTCCGAGATAGAATCACTCCCATAACAAACCCCATTAATAAAAAGTTCTGCTGCAAAGTCAACCAATAATGATCAAACAAACCTGTAAAGATTATTACAAAAATTAATATCCATAACTCTTTTGTTAACTTTCTTTGTATCAATTTATTGATTAATTGATACAATAAAAATCCGCCAATTATTAAGCCCGTTTCGCTTATAAAAAGAAGAAAAATATTATGAACCGGTTGGTTAAAAAATAAATAAAATTTTGAGGAAAATTTTGCCTGTTCGATTAAATAGCTTCCTAATCCGACTCCAAAAATTGGATAGCGCATAATAATAGTTACTGAATTTTTCATCAGTTCAATTCTTTTGTTAATGGTCAAAGGATCTGTTGTTGCCTGAAGAAAGATAAAAGAAACCATAATTATCATAAACAGTCTGGCGAGAACACATAAGCGGCATTTTATTTTGATAGAAGATTTTAAATAATAGATGATAGATAAAAACAAATAAGTTAAAATCGCTATTTTTGAAAAAGAAAGAAAGATTAGCAGACTTGAAGTTAATAAAAACAAATGCTTTAATACTAAATAATGGTTGAACTTTTTATTAGTTAAAACAAAAAAATACAAAATTAGGTAAAAACCGGCCATAGAATTTGGGTGAGAAAATGTTCCATATGGTCGTAAAAACTCAACTCCTTGGATTGCGGCTTTGGCCACTCCTGGTGTCGAAAGAGAAAGCAGCCTTTCACCAAAATAATAAAAAATCCCTTGAACTGAATGTTTGTTAATTAATTGAATTAGAGATAAAAATAGTTCAAATGAACCTGATATAAATAAAGTGACTAGAATATATTTTTCTTTTAAAGTCGTTAAGATTTTTTTAGCCAAAGAAAAAATTATCAAAAACTCAATAATTTTTATAAACCAATAAAAAGAAATCATTGGAAGACGTGAAAACCAAATATTAATTATTAAAAGAAATAGGCCAATAAGAATTTTTTTATTTTGGAAAAATTTAAATACTGTTTTGAAATTAAAAATCATTAACAAGAAAACAATCATATCAGTCAGGTAGACCGTTGGCGCCAGATAGTCAACCCGAACTCCGGAAAGATAAGAAAAGTCAAGAAAAAAGTGTTTACCTAGTTGGGTCGGAAGAAGTAAAAGAAATAAAAAAAATAATATTTTGTTAATCATTATTGATATTTTAATCTAAATTCGGTATTATTTCTTCACTATGGCGAACCTTAGGATCCCTGGACCAACTCCATTACCTCCGCAAGTTCTATCTTCACTCTCCCAACAAGTAATTAGTCATCGAGGCAAAAGTTATGAAAAAATTCATAAAGAAATCGTTACTAATCTCCAATATTTTTTTCAAACTAAAAATCCTATCTATCTTTTGACCGCCTCCGGAACAGCAGGATTGGAAACGGCTGTGGTTAATTTTTTTTCTCCGGGTGACTCGGTAATCTTCTTTACCTGTGGTGAGTTTGGTAATCGTTGGGCTGAGATAGGCAAAAGATATGGCTTGAATATCAATCAGGTCAAATTCCCTGAGGGAACCGCAGTTAAAAAAGAAATCGTTCAGCAAATTTTACAAAAAACAAAAAAACTTTCCGGAGTTTTTATTACTCATAATGAAACAGGGACGGGAGTCTTAAATGATCTATTTGCCATTGCTCCGATTGTCAAAAATCATCCTGATAAACCACTTCTTTTGGTAGATTCTGTTAGCGCTTTGGGCGGCGTCAACCTGCCAATGGATGATCTTAAGATTGACGTTCTAATTACCGCTTCCCAAAAAGCTTGGATGTCATCTCCTGGAATTTCTATGGTGGCTGTTTCTGAAAAGGCCAAAGAAAGACAAAAAAATTCAAAAATACCCAGGTATTATTTTGACCTTGCTTTATATGAAAAATTTAATCAAAAAAATCAGACCCCAACAACACCGGCGGTCTCAGTATTATTTAGCTTGAAAACAGCTCTCGAAATTATGAGACAACAGGGCCGAGAAAAAATATTCAAAAAACATTTTGAACTCCGAGATTATTTTCGAGGACAGATAAAAAAGATTGGTTTAAAATTAGTTGTTACTGATAAAGAAGCGTCACCCACGGTCACTTCTATTTGGCCGCCCGAAGGAGTTGATGAGGCTTCATGGAGAAAGCTCTTGAGAGAAAAATATAATTTGGTAATTGCCGGAGGAATGGGGGAGCTAAAAGGAAAGATTGTCCGGGTTGCCCATATGGGATATGTTTCAAAATCCGATCTTGATCAGGTTGTATCAGTATTTAAAAAATCATTAAAGGAAATTGCTTAAATTATGTTCAATATCTTAATTGCTGATAAAATAGATAAAAGCGTCATTAATCAGATTAAGAATCTTAAATTTTCTTTCAACTATCAACCGGAAATTACTCCTCAGGAATTGATTAAAATTATTTCAAACTACGAAGGATTAGTTGTCCGCAGCCGGACTAAAGTCACTCAAGAGGTTATCGATCGCGGTCATAATCTAAAAGTAATTGCTAGGGTTGGCAGCGGCCTTGATAATATTGATACTACTGAGGCAAAAAAAAGAAAAATCATTATTATCAATTCTCCCGACTCTAATTCCGAAGCGGTCGCCGAACTGACTTTGGGTCTAATTCTATCTTTACTGCGCAAACTTCCCCTCGCTTACCTGTCAATGAATCAGGGTCTTTGGATCAAAAAAGAACTTAAAGGAGAAGAGATTGAAGGGAAAAAAGTCGGCGTAGTTGGTTATGGTCATATTGCTAAAAAAGTAGTAAAACTTTTAACAGCTTTTGGAGCCAAGGTTGATTATTACAGCCGGACCAAAAAAACTAATTCTCTTAAATATATTTTCAAACATTCAGATATTATCAGCGTTCATCTGCCGTTAAATAATATTACAAAAAATTTAGTTAACAACAATTTGCTTTCCTTAATGAAGCCGACTAGTTTTTTCATTAATACTTCTCGAGGTGGAGTAGTTGAGGAAAAAGCTCTTTTAAAAATTCTTCAAGAAAGAAAGATCGCCGGAGCTGCCCTTGACGTATTTTGGCAGGAGCCTTTACCACCTGCCTCCCCTTGGAGAAAATTACCCAATGTTATTCTTACCCCCCACATTGCTGCCTCAACCAGCGAGGCCTTAAAAAAAGGCACAAAAACAGTTATTGACGAGGTTATAAAAATTTTATCAAAATAACAATATGAAAACTGATCGCTTTCAGGTAGAAGTAATCTTAATTAAGGACATCTTAGTCCATGAAGAACTGGATCCTTCAAATAGTAAAGAGTTGATTAATTTTCTCAAAAAAAGCCAAACTCTCAGTAATCCGATTATTGTGGCTTCTCTTGGAGGAAAAAAATATCTTCAATTAGATGGTATGAATCGAATCTATTCTTTTAAAACCCTCGGACTAAAAACCATTTCAGCCCAAATTGTTGATTATAATGATCAGGAAAAGATAGAGCTGTCTTCTTGGCTCCATATTTTGAAAGGTGATATAAAAGAATTTTTAAATTTTATTAAAGAGGATAAGTCCTTAGTTGTTAGTCAAGGAAAAATGGATCAGGTTGGACATCGGTATATCAAGGAAAAAGATTTTGGTCGACTTTGCTCGATCGTGACCAATAAAAAGGAGGTCTTTTTTATTTCAACCGGTGGTAATTTTTCTGAAAAAATAAAAAGAATGAACTATCTTGTTTATTTTTATAAAAACAATCTTTCCCGCGGAGCTCTTCCTTATACTTTAAATCACGACAGCGTCAAAAATTTTTTTAAGCAATATCCGAACGATAATATCATTGTTATTTTTCCTACCTTTACTCCCCAACAGGTTATTGAGTCAGCCAAATCCGGAGTATTATTGCCGACCGGCATTACCCGTCATTTAGTTAAGGGTCGAGTCCTTAATATTGATCTTCCTTTAAGTCTTTTTAATAACAAGAAGCCATTGAAAGAACAAAATGAAGAACAAGATAAAATCTTACTTAAAAAAAGGTCCCGACTTTATGAAGAAGCGACTGTTAATTTTGAATAAAAAATATTATGAAAGGATTTATTGATTTTATCAGGGAGCGGGGAGTGGTTGGATTTGCAGTTGCTTTTATTTTGGGTGGTGCGATTACTAAGTTAGTAGCTTCTTTAGTCACAGATATCGTTAACCCAATTTTGGGAGTGATTTTATCAAGGACAAAAAGTTTGGAAACAATGTATTTTAAACTTGGTCAGAATAAAATTCTTTGGGGTCATTTTGTAAGTTCGTGTATTGATTTTTTAATCCTCGCTTTTGTCGTTTATTTTGTTGTTAAAGGTTTTCGTTTGGAAAAAATCGACAAAAAGAAAGACCAAAACAAATAAAAAAATATAAGAACGTTTATAGCGGAAATGATATAAGCAAAAGGCATGCCTTCGATAACATTCATTACCGGCTCAATTCGTGGCACAGCCCAATCACGATAATGATTAATAAAACTTATAATTGATAAAAGAATAAACCAACCATTAAATTTTGTATTTTTTAAAGAAAAAAGTAATAAAAAAACAAGGGGTAATAGACTGTATCTTTCATGCATTTTAGTCAAAAATAAAAATGCCGCAAACGCACCGATAAATAAAGCCATGAAAAAATCTTCGGTTATTTTCTTGCTTTTTATAAGATGTAAAATAACAAAAACATTAATTAACCCAACAATTAAATAACCAAAATATCTGTAAGGAATTCCTAATAAAAATGGAGTAACATCTTTTATTCCTTTAAAACCAGTAATTAATACCCAAAAATTATAGGCACCATTGGTGACGAAGGGAAGACTTTGGGCGGCTAAGATTTTATTAATATATGTCTTATATGGGGATAAAGTAAAGGGAAGAAAGAAAAGACAAAAAATAACATTGGCTATGAATAGATTAATTATTGATTTTTTTATACCAAATTTTTTGATAAAAACAATAATATAAACAGGTAAAAAAATCAGGGCGGTTGGCTTAATAAGAAGCGCCAATGTAAACAATATTGTTGAAATAGTATTCCGTTTTGTATAAAGAAGAAAATAAACAGATAACATGACAAAAAAAATAGGAATTGAATCGATCTGCCCCCACAAAGCACTGTTATAAATAAAAGCTGGATTAAAAAGAATGAAACTAGCTGCAATAATCTGGCTTTTTTTGTTTTTTGGGATTATCTTTTTGGCAAAAAGTAGAACAAGACAGGCAATTCCAAGATCAGCCAAAATCGCCGGAATTTTCATCAGGGCTGCCAAAAATACGGTTTTTTCCAGAAAAAAAATAAAATTAGATGGGGTAAGTGAAATATGAAGATTAAACCACCAATAGATACTGTGAATTAAGGGATTCAAAAGCCTCATCACCACAAAAATGAAAATTGCCAACGGGGGATAGTTTGGAGTCAGGTTGGCAAAGACATTTGAAGACTGGGTTTCATAGAAATTGTGTGGACCGCGGACAAGAAAATCCTTTGCCCAGACCATATGATTGTTGACGTCCCAACTGTAGTCATAAAAAATTATTGAAAGACGAATAATAAGCCCGAATAAAAACAAGAAAAAAAGAAGGTGTTTTTTTATAAAACTCATTTTTATATTATAATGCAATTTAAATGCCACATATAAATAGAAATTTACTCGTTTTAATAATAATAATTATTTTAGCTACCGTTATGTATTTTATTTCCGGTTATCCGTAATTCCGACTTCAAAGGCGCTGCGTATTGACTTGAAAATATAGTCAATTAAATATAAAATAGTTCTTTACAATGCTCCAAACTATAAAGCGCCCAATTGATGTTGTTATTATTCCCGGTAGTCGCCACACCAATAAAGAATATTGGTACCCTCGATTAGCCGATACTTTAAGAAGTAAAGGTCTTACGGTACTTTATCCTCGCTTTCCCCCTTTTCCCCAACAAACTTTATCGGATTGGGAAGAGACTTTAAAACCTTTTGAAAATCAATTTACAAAAAATGCTATTTTTATTGGCCACAGTCTTGGCGGCCGGTTTTTGTTTAAATATTTGGGGGAACATCAGGCCGGCGGAGCCTTCTTTGTTTCCGCTCCCTTCCAGCCGGAAGAAGATCTTTGGAAAACAAATATGAGAACTGATTTTAGAGCGAGAATATTGTTGGATTTTTTTTGGTCGACTACCAATGGGACTTTTTTTGAAGAACCAGTTAATTGGGAAGCAATAAAAACAAACGTCAAAAAAATCCACCTTTTTTATTCTACTCATGATTTACTCATCCCTGAAAAACATCCGTTGGAAATCCAAAAAATTCTTGGAGGAGAGATTCATTGGATAAAAAACGGCCGCCATTTGGATGTTGGCCTGGAAAAAATCCCAGAATTAACCAAAACTATCCTAAAAGTCTATGATGAAATTCATCATGCCCATTTAGAGGGATATGAAAAAAGAGGAACAGAACGTTGATTTTATATTTGGTGGAAATAATTTTAAATTCTTAAATTAACCCCTTTTTTTTAAAATTTCCATTATTTAGATTATAATTACTTCATATGAAAATCATTAACCGTAAATTCCATCGCGAGTATCGTGAGATTGAAAAATATGAGGCGGGGATCGTCTTGACGGGAGCTGAAGTAAAGTCTATTAGAGCTGGGGGCTTACGGATTGACGATGCCTTTGTCCGGATCATGGGCTCTGAAGTCTATCTAATCAATGCTGATATCTCGATCTATAAGTTCGCCCGCAATGATACTTACGAATCAAAAAGATCCAGAAAATTATTATTACACAAAAAGGAACTTTTAAAGTTAAAGATAAAAATGGTTTCAGGTGGGTTGACTTTAGCCCCCGTTTCCTGCTATAATAAGGGGCCTCATATCAAGTTGGAAATAGCGTTGGTAAAAGGCCGAAAAGATATAGAAAAAAGAAAAATAGAAAAGAAAAGAGATATTAAGATTAGGGAAGAAAGAGAAATGAAAGAATATGTTAAAATGTAATGGGGATGCAAGGCATCGACGGGAAATTTGCACTTTTAAAAATGGCTTAGACGCACCTATGCGTTAAATGGAAAAACTTAACTGATAATACAGAATTGTCAGAAGCTCAACAGTATGCTTTTGCGAGACCAATGCTTTTTGCAGAGGATCTTAATTTAGCATATAACTAAAGCTCTCCCTTTAGATTTTGTCCGGTTCAATCTATATGGGGGATAAACCAATCGGAATAAGGCGAGATAACCTTACTATTTAGTTATCGAGTCCACAATTTAGAAATAGCTTCCCGAAGCGCTTTGATTACACAAGCGGTCGGAATAGAGTAAAAATAATCTATTCTAAGCTAAACCTTTTTATTAGTGTTTTCTCGGACGCGAGTTCAATTCTCGCCATCTCCACAAACTATTGTGACAATCTAAAGTAGGTTAAGTCCGCGCGATATTTTATAATGAAATTGTTTTTTTTGGAGCAATTCTTGAGCGACTTTTTCATACTCTTTATATGAATGTTGTTTTATTATTTCCTCAATTAAGTAATCTTTCCAAACAATACCAAGTTGCATATCGAGATTAAGAATTATTCCCTCTTTCTTACTCTTGATTTGCTGTATTGGGAATGATTCTACAATTTCTATACCTGCTGAATAAACCCCCAGGAATTTAACAATACTGCCCGGAGCTTTTATAAGTATCTGTTCTGTTATGATCTGGGCATTTTTTTGTATTGAAAAAACAGGTGATCCAGAATTACCAGCAAATGCCGAAACGTCAATAATAAAACAAGGGTCACCATCAAAATCATAAGAATATTCACTCGCAACACTTCCTGTTTTGTAAATAGGAAGGGCATTCTTTTTATCAAAATACATACGGGGATAACCTATCAAAGTAACTGGGTCAGATGGAGAGACATCAATAGTAGGGTCTTCAAAATTTTTACCGACGGTTTGCCATTCTGGCTTTACCGGTAGCGAAAAAAACATTGGGATCAAGGCTATGTCTACTACTGAGTTTGAATGATCTATCCATATTTGTTTGCCACTGTTAGTGAATAAAGGAATTTCAATTCCCACGACGGGTTTCGGATCGTCTTTATCCATATGATAGTAAAATACAATTGAATCACCTATGGGCGTTGAAGTTCGTTGAGTGGGATTATTTCCTGTGAGCACGTGGTAATTCGTGACAAGAAAAGTGCCCGTAACTTCATCCCAAGTTGAAGAATAATAAAATCCCGTTCCCCCAGAAACAGGATTGCCATTGCTACATAATTCTATAGGAGTTGTAATCAACGATAATGGATTTACCATATATCAGTATTATAATACTTGTTCAGATATCGCCACATGAGGATAAGTTTGAATTATAATTTATCTATGAAATTAAGGCTTAATTTTAATTCTGAACAGGAATTCCAAAACTTTTGTAACCAGTTATTTTCTGCAGAATTACCTTCCTATCAGGCTATTGAAGGTTCCGGTGGAGATAAAGGGATTGATGGTCTTGATAAAAACACAGTATTCCAAATATTTTTTCCAGATATAAAAAATCGTATTAAAAGCAAATATATTGATAAGATAAATGAAGATTTAGTAAAAATCAAAAATGCCATCAAGGAAAATAAGTTAAATATTGAGAGGTGGATTATTGTTATTCCTGAAGACTTAAGCGCCGATGTAATAATATATTTGCGGAAAAAATCGGAGGAGACAGGGATAGAATGTATAGGGTGGGGCGCTTCTAAACTAACAGAATTACTTGGTAAATCCCCTCATATAAAAAAATCATTTCCATCAGTCTTTTCACAAGACATAGAAGAAGAATTAAAAGAATTGTCCGAGAAAATAGGCGTTCTGTTTAATCCAAAATAACCGATTCAGGAATAGAGATTGTTGGAGATGAGGATTTTACAGAGCAAAATGCCGCAATAGATCGAGAATACCGTAATAAATCACAAGGAGCACAAAATAGGTTTGGAGACTCAAGCGCCTCTTTTGCCGCTGATCAAATCTTGAGGGAAGAGGCAGGTAAAAAGAAAAAGGACTTAAGAAGAAAAAAAGAAACAAGTGATAAAATGTATGAGCTTATGAAAAGGGATATTGAGGCTCAATTCCAAGAAATAATCCAAAAGAAAAGAGACGAGTTCGCAATAAGGGGTCTTTCTGGGTCAGGAATAGAAAGCCGAGCAATTGGTTTGATCGAAATTAAAAAGAACGGGGAATTAGAAAAGCTAAAATTAAGGTACGGAAAAAAATAACCTCCAATTGTTGTTTAAATACCTTCATGTGATAAGGATCGATTTAAGTTAGCCAGCCGTGGATACCACCACCGCCAAACATACTCTTCAATTTGGTTCAATAAAGCGGTAATCTTGTCCACCAATTTTTATTCAATCAACCCTTTCTTTTTTAAATCATCAAGAATCAGTTTAACTGCTGGGGCGGGGTCGAGACCTTTGACGTATTCTGCGTGAGAGAAATAGGCGATTTCGTCGATCTCTGAGCTTGACTGGACTTCACCCGAATGAGAAGCGGTATAGCAGTGAACCCGAACCATGACTCCTTTATCCTTACCATAAGCCTGAGCTTCAAAAACTCCATAAAAATCAACGGTCTTTGGATCAATATCTAGCCGGATTTCTTCTTTTATTTCCCGTATCAAGGCCTTGAGATTATCTTCACCTGCGTCAAGCTTCCCACCGGGCATATAAAATATCTTTTTCGATTTTGGCCGGACTAATAGAAGCTTTTTATTCTTTATATGAATCAAGGCAACCGTCTCAATAATTTTCTTCATACTAATTGCTCGCAATCAATGATTTATGGAGGCGTCTTTTTTTTGTTTTTCTGGAAAAGTTGCTGGAAAGGACGCTGATGTTGCCGTCAACCTCAAGGATTGCCAAATCAACGGCAGAAATATTTTTAACTCCATGCTCTCTTATTGCCGCCTCCAATTCATCATGTGATATTTGCGCTTTTTCCAAATGTTTATGAAGAATTCTACCTTGGTAGACCAACATTATTGGACTTCCCTGAATCGTTTCGCTTATTCTTTTCGATTTATAAATTAAATTTTTTAAAATCCAGTTGACAATAAATAATGACACGGCGGCGATTAATCCACCAACTAAAGTTGTGTTGGTCCCAACCATGGCCGCTTGTAATGAATTACTTATTAATAAAATAAAAACTAAATCAACGACGGAAAGTTGAGTAAGTTCTTTTTTACCAAAAAGCCTAATCGCGAGTATCACAAACAAGTAAACGATGGCTGAACGAAGTGCTATTGAAACTAACATAGATTTATTATACTGTATATATTATCAGTTAAAAAGTTTATGGAACAAAAAATTAATCGCTATATCAAAGGCCACATGATGACAATGTTGATTGTAGTTTTAAGCAGTTTTTTGCTTCTATTTCTCGGTGAGTTTTTTCTTTACCGGAAAATTATGTATCTTAATCAGACTGTTTCTGAAGGATTAATGCAAATTAAAGAAGCTGCTAAAAGTAGTCCGTTACCAACAATTTTTATGAAAAAATAACACATTATGGAAAATAAAAATTTCTCCGGAAACTTTTTAGCGGCAGTTATATTTACTATTCTTGGTTTATTGACCATTAAGTTTTTTAATATTTCTTATCCCATGACAATTGTCAGCACAACCCAATCTTCTGAGTTGGCTGTCGTTGGAGAGGGAAAGGTGGAGGTTACACCAGATACTGCCTATATCAACGCAGGGATAACAGTTGATAAAGCATCATCGGTTGGCGAAGCTCAAAAAAAAATTAATGAAACTAATAATAAAATTATTGATGCTTTAAGAGGGATCGGAATTGAAAAAGCTGATATCAAAACTTCAAATTATTCCATTAACCCAAATTATAAATATGAAAATAATGAAAATAGAGTCGATGGATATAACGGAAGCGTCACTATTGAAATTAAAGTTAGAAATCCACAATTGGCTTCCCAGGTAATGGAGACTACTACAACGGCTGGAGCTAACCAAATTAGCGGATCTCGTTTTGTTGTTGATAAACCAGAACTTTACCGTGAAGAAGCCCGTAATGCTGCTATAAAAAACGCTAAAGATCAGGCGCAAAAAATTGCTAAAGATCTTGGAATAAAATTGGGTAAAATTACCAATATCGTTGAATCTTCACCTGACAGATCTGTTCTTCCCATTTATGCAAAATCATCGGCTGAAGGGCTTGGAGGCGGAGGAGGCCCAATAATTGAGCAAGGGTCTCAAACCATAACATCAGTAGTGACTTTATATTTTGAGAAGAAATAAATTCATTCTATTTTAACCAACTCCAGCTCGACGATCGTATTGGCTGGCATAATAATAGATTTTTCTCCATTGAATTTTAGTTCGCCGTTTACTGGTTTAAGATTTAATGATACCTCTGACCGGCCATCTAAATATTTTTTTGTCAGTTTATAATTATCTCCATCTAAATTTTTGAAGACTACTGGAACGGCTTCATAGTTCCGGCCCGACTCATCATAATTGGTTAGAATTAAGGTAATTTTATCTTCTTTTGTTTTACTGGCAATGGCGCTGACATTACTTCCTTCTCCCTCAACTATTAATTGATTCCCTTCTAAGTCGTTTAAAAGTTTTAGGGCTTTATAACGAGGTTTTGGACTTCCATCGTAGTTTAAAATTCCCCAAGAAAGAGTTGCTCCGTCTTTAATCTCAAAAAGAAAAGCTAATTCTAATCGGGCATTTAGTAGATTTCTTAAAGAAGCAATTGTATGAGCAGCCCCAACTGCAGTATCGGCGATCGGATTTTTTTCTGAATCATAACCCCATTCCGAAATTATTTTAGGCAAATTTTCGTATCGGTCATATTCTGGATTTTCTCCTAACCATTTATTTAAATTAATGATGTCCTTAGTGTAGTTATCGGTTTTTTTAGAATAATGATGCCAGCTTAGGAAATCAATTCTTAAATTATTAGCCGCCACAAAATCTAAAAATTTCTGAATCCAGTTTTTGTATAAAGCCGTTGTTACCGGTCCGCCAATTTTAAAAGGTAAAGTATTTTGCGCTTGGCTCACCCCTTTAACTGAATAAAAATACAAATCATTGTAATTTTTTCCGCCTGAATATCTCCACTTACCAAAACTTTCCAAATCTGGTTCGTTCCAGACTTCATAATAAATATCGGTTTTCCAAAAATTTTCTAAAGCGCCGCATGGCAAAACTGTTTCTTTGCTACTGTAATGTTCAACGGTTTTTTGAACCAAAAAAGCCCATTCATTCCAATTTTTCGGCTTGCCAATTAAAGATCCATCATCTGACATTGTGGGGGGCATATAACCAAGGGAAAAAAATGGCTTTGCTCCGGTATTATAAATATCACAGACCGTTTCATCTAGTTTGGAAAAGTTAAAAGAAAGATTTCCTGATGAGTTGCGACTAACTACATCATAAAAATCGTAGATATGGTCAAGTCTAATATATTTTGGATAAAGTCCGGAAACCTTGGAGACGACATTTGTCAACATTCTCACTCCTGCCTCTTCTCCTCCCTGGGCCAGTGCTTTCCAACGGTCAGGAAATGGCCCGGAGGTTTTATTTGTATCAATGACAATATTGGCTTTTACCGAGGCTGCACGGGAAAAATATTGAAAGGAATAAAACAGAATAGGAATAGCAATAACCAAAATTGCCATGAAAATCACCAGTCTTCTGAGCATATTCTTATTCTAACTTATTCATCTGAATTACGCTGAATAAAATTAAAATTCCGCCGAATATTTCTTTTAAATTTGGAATTTCACGATAAAACATTAAACCTATCAACACGGCAAAAAACATTTCTAGAGTTAAAATATTTGCCGCAATTGAGGTTTTTATATGTTCAAATCCATAGTTGGTAAAAAATATCATCAATACATTTGCCAATCCTGCTATTGAAACAATAAAGAATCCATTCCAATTCCAATTGTTGATTGGCAACCCTTCTTTCATAAATAAAGAGGTAATAAACATGAAGATAAATGCAATAAATAAGAGTATTTGAGTTATTTCAACGTTATTAAGTAATTTTGTTTGGTATTTTCTAAAAATAATGCTTAGAGAAACAAAAAAAACAGACATTAAGGCAAGTATTTCTCCCTGTCCCAAGGAAAAATTAGAAAAATCATTTATTGAAATTATGATAACGCCAATAAATGATAAAGTAATGAAAAATATTTTTTTTGTAGTTACTTTTTCTTTTAATATTAAAAACCCAAGTACTGCCGTCATGGGAAGTGAACCAATAAATGCAACTGTACTTATATTTTCGTTAACAAAACTGCTTTATTAAACAAAGCTGCTCCTAATAAATAATAGGCAGCAGCTCTGAATATCAGAAGTAACCATTCTGTTCGGGTAATCTTTTTCAGTTTTTGAAAATCAAAGCTCGTCCCAAATATCAAAAATCCTATTATCAAACCAGCTAAGATTCGAAGATAAAGCTGTTGAAAAAATCCAAAACTTACAGATAGATATCTGGTAAAAAAACCAAAAGAAGCATAAGTAAAAGCGAGTCCAATTAGTGCGAGTATGCCTTTTTGTTTATTGGAAAGATTCATTAACTCTAAATTATAGCTCAAACCCTAATCTTTTTTGCGTGTTTTTGGAGCCAGAGGGAGATTTAATGTAATTATCAACTGGATCCCCGTCTTCACGGGGATGACAAACATTAATAAATTAATTGTTCGTTTGGGTAACATTATTATCTAAGCGAATGCGGGGGTATGTTAAAATTAATACCTATGTTAAATCAACGTATAGAGAAACTCAGAAAAATTTTAAAAGAAAAAAATTTGAACGGTTTTTTGATTTCAAATTATTACAACATCCTTTATCTGACCGGGTTTAAGACGCTGACTGCGGACGAGAGGGAAGCATGGGGACTGGTGACAAAACAAAATGTCTATTTATTTACTGATAGTAGATACGCTGTAGATAATAAATTTTTAATTTTAAAACTAATAACGCCGGAGAAAGGTTTAACCAAACATTTGCAGAAAATTGTTGTTGAGGAAAAAATTCAACGGTTGGGATTTGAGGGAGATGATTTGAAAGTTAATGAACTGCAAAGAATCAAAGATTATTTAAAAAAAGTTGAATTTGTTTCTTTGGAAAAATTAATTATTAAAATTCGCGAGATAAAAGACACGGAAGAAATAAATAATATAAGAACCGCCTGTCAAATTGCCGACCAATGCCTAAAAGATATACTTCAATTAATCGAAGTGGGAAGAACAGAAAAAGAAATTGCTTTCAAAATAGAATTTTGGTTAAAAGAAAAAAAACAGGATTTATCTTTTTATCCGATTGTTGCGATCGACAAAAATTCCGCCGTACCACATTATGACACTAGAAACGGGAATAATGAAAAAGTTAAAGAAAACTCAATCATCTTAATTGACTTTGGCGCCAAATATCAGGATTATCACTCAGATATGACAAGAATGATTTTTGTTGGTAAACCGACCGATGAAATAATTAATACTTATAACAAACTTTTTGAATCTCAAACTAAAACTTTGCAATATTTAGCCTCATCCAACCTACGAGGTTGTATGGGCAAACAAATTGATCAATTTTGTCGTCAACAATTAACTTACTCACATTCCACCGGTCATGGTGTTGGCCTACAAATTCACGAGTTCCCAAAAATTTCCTTTACTTCAACTGATGTTTTATTGCCTAATCAAGTAGTAACAATCGAACCCGGAGTTTATTTTAATGATAAATGGGGGATGAGGATTGAGGATACGGTTTTGATAAAAGAGAATAAAAAAATTGAGGTTCTAACGAAGTTTGATAAAAAATTATTAATTATTTAATTCCGCCTTCATCTCCGTCGTTTTCTCCGCTTCTTTCTTTTTTGGTTTTAAAACTTCAACTGTTTCCTCTGATTTAGTTTTTAGTTTTTCCGTTACTTCTTTTTCCCTATCTATCAGAGTTTTAACCGTTCTGGCCGCCTCAATTTTTGCCTTAAGATAGGTGACTAACTGATCACCGGAAAGGTTATTAACCAAAAATATCGGTAAAATAAAACCAATTTCGTCAAGGGCCTGAGCCTTTAGTACCTTATCATCTGATAACAATTTATTTAGTGTATTAGTAATCAAAACAATGTCATATTCCACCCATTCACTACGGGAGCGAAGATTCTCTGTCTTTGGAATTTCTCCCTTTTCATAAGCATTGATCCACATTTTTTTTACTTGCTCATACTCATCCAATGTCACTGCCGGGGAAACGGCGATTATTTCCTCAATATTTTTTTTCGTATCGGAAGTCAAAATTTCGGTAGGCTTTGGTAATGTTTTTATTATGCTCTCTTTTTCAGCAATGTTAATTTTAGAAACAATAAATGATTTTATAAATCGATTAGCAATCGGGTCAGCTTTTGAGGCCCGACTGGAAAGCTCGCTTCTAATATTCATATATTTTTGTCTTTCCGCCGGAGTTGAAGCCTGGATTGGATTTTTTAAATAATTAATATTTTTATTAGTAGTTTCATTAAGGGTTTTGTTGGTTTCAAAATGGGCAATATCGGTGATATTACTCGCTTTAATATTAAGAGATCTACTAATATCTTCAGTTTTTGCTTTTTTTATTTCCTCTATTGTTTCTATTCTTGTTTTAACCGTTGCTCCTATTTCCCTTGGGATTTTCATCTCTACCCCTACATTAGAGTTAATATTAGCTGGAATTGGGGTTGGAGAAGGTGAAGGTCCGCCTGGATGCCCAGGATTTAAATTAGCCAACATCATATTTTTCATAGCATTAATTCCTTCACAACAATAATCTCTAAAGATTCTAAGTAAAAACCAGGGAAAGATTGTCACGGCCCAAAGCATTATTAAGGTAATAACATATTCGACAAAAGTATCGACATAATTTCCATTGTTTGTGACTGAAACCTTTTGTGCTGGCCCGCCATATAATATACTTGTTGCCGATGGATAGATATAACCGGCCGCGGTATCAATCCGAGAAAAATCAAAAACGAAAGGAATCCCATATTTCCAAATACTAGCTAATCCTCCAAGAAATAAAGCTAATAATGGACCGTAAAACACCCATTGGAAAAATACTCCAATCCAGATCATCCCAACATTTTTTATAAAAGCAAAAGATAGAAGAATCGCCAAAAACGGAGAAACAAAAAGCAAAAACCATAAAATTATTTTTCGCAACAATAACATTCCTCCCATAAAATAGTAGCTCCCGTTGGTTAGTTTAAGCATGAAGATTTCCGTCTTAGCCGCCTCTTGAACCCGAATATTTAAGTCGCGGCAGCCAACAAAATCCGTATAATTTTTTTCTTGACTGACTCCAGAAAAATAAATATTAAAAAGATCACTTCCTCCTAAATTTTCAATGAAAAACTTCATCATTATCTCAGATAATTGAATTACAGTGATAACGATCGTAGCTGAAAAAGCAATATAGAGAATTGCGGTTAAAATTTTGGTAATGGCCGGCCAAAGTTTAATCCCCGTTTCAAAATTAGTCCGCTGACCAATAATTATTCCTAAACCAAGTAAGGCTGCCGTTAAGATGACTAAGAAATAACTTAAATTTCTGGCTGTTCCCCATACTTTTGTCAAAACCGGATGATTATCGATAGCCGCATGAGTCGTTACCCAATAGATAAATTGACGGGCTCTATCATTAGCCTTTCCTTGAGCGGTAACTTCAGGGTCTTCTATCCAAATATGATATTTTGCGGGGTCTGATTTAAATTTATTATAATCATCATTCACGCATAGTTCGCCTTTACCTTGTTGTTCGTAAATATTATTAAGTTCAGGAGGACAAGCTCCTCTTTTACCAGTATTACTATCTGGACACAATAAAGGAGTGGTTTCAAGATTTTGAGCAAAAACAGGACTCAAATTAGCCAATAAAAAAAAGCTTGTGAAAATAATTAATATATTTTTTATCCAATTGAATCTGTTCATGTTTTTTTAAAAACAAAAAGACTGATACCAGCAGCTACAAAAAAAAGTGAAGCTAATATAACCCCTTGAACAGTAGATTTGCTTTCCCCGCTTTTTGGTAATGATGTGGGAATCGGAGCTGATGTTGGTCCAGGTGTAGGGGTTAAGGCTGGATTATAAAGGGCACAAAGTTGAGTCGACCCGGGCCCGGTGGCAATTAATTTATAAGTTACATAAGCAAATACCCCTGAGCCTGAGTATGGACTGGTCGAAGACCCTGTAATTAAAAGCTTGTCTCCATCTTGAACATCGGCCGAAACCGTCGTAAAAGTATCACCGGGCGAAACCGAAATAAATTCTAAATATTGGGATTGATGTGTCATCCCAATTGAGGTTGAGGATAAAGATTTTCCCTCCGTGTTAATATTAATTGTGAACTTTACTTCTTGGCCTCTTACTAATTGCTCGGTGGGAGCAATTAAATCAAAAGTTAAAGCAAAAACCGATGAAGTGTAAAACATAAAACCTAAAACACATAATAACACTGATAAAAAAATTTTCATACTATTATCTTAATATAACAATATTGTTCATCTCTTTTCAACATTAAAAAGCGGCCCAACTATTGAAATGCTTGCGGGTGCACGTAAGTTAAATCTATTTTTAAATTCATCTCCTCCAAATCTTTCTTCCCTTCCATTCTCAACTATTACTATTTCTGTTGTCCTACCGCCCCCAAAATCTACCCCTATTATTCTTACATCTGTTACACTATTAAAGGGATTACTTAACATTGACTTTACTTTATCGGTGTTCCAGTTTTCTTTTCCTGTAGGATTTGATTTATCAATTTGATAAAGATTATCGGTCGTACCCGAATCTTTTTTTACCAATAAAAGAGTATTGGCAATATCTGCCACTTCTGACGGCCGAAGCCATGCAGATTTTCCATATTCTCCCCGCGAGCCTTGAGCAGTATAAAAACACTTTGATTCCTTATCATAAGCCCTTTCATTAAGCTCCGAAAAACTACTTACTCCGGAAGATGTATCGGCAAAGTTTTTTGTCCACCCAGTTGAACCTCCCCAAACTTCAGCAGAAGTATGAGTATATCCTCCAAAGGTTGATGCAAACCATGCTTTAATTGGTTGTCCACCTGAAACCATTACTTTTCCCTTCGTTGCATCAACAGCTTCATTCCACCTTCCACCTTTTTCACCATCTTGAAAAACCTGACAATCTTGAGAATCACATATGGATCCCGCTCCATTATTTGTGTACGCCATAGCAAATGATCGAGCGGCAATAGCCTGTGCTTTCAATGCTTCCATATTCCAGTCTGCAGGCATTTCATAGATTCGTTTTACATAATCTTCCAAAGAATAATCTGGACTGTGGCCATCAACCCTTATTCTTGCGTCCATATCTTGAAGAGATTCGTAATTATAATAAGCCCTAAGAATATCTTCATATTTTTGATTAGCATCTGCTCTTCCCTTTGCTCCGTACTGATTCAATCCAACCCTATGAGGTATGCCATATGTGTAAAAAGCAAAACCTGTCCCAAATCCAGGGTTTAAATTTCTATCATCAACACATTCTATTGCTGAGCCGGCCGATCTTGAAAGATTTAGCCCGGCAATTCTACTAGCTATAAGTTGTTGTTGTCTCGCCGTAAGCACAGCAATTTCCTGTCGTTTGCCGGCAATTTCTCTCGCGATAATTTCAGACTGTTTGTCCACTTCTATTTTCAATTTTGCCAATCCTAGTTTTTCTGTTACTAAATTTTTTTTAATTTCTTCAAGGTTTTTTACATATAGAACTATTTTGATAATCATTTTTTTATCTTCGTCAACGATCGATTTTTGATAAAAAATTTTTCTTAAGGAAGAGGACAGATCGTCTGATACTAAGACACTTAAAAAAAGGGTTGAGTTTTTATTTACGTTTTTGTAATAAGATTTTGCCCTCTCATTAAGAAGTTCTCTTTGATACGTTAGGGCTTCTTCACCTTTTTTTACCTCGATTTCTTTTTTGATTATCTCTTTCTCTAAGCTACTTATTTTATTTTTAATTTCGTTTAACTTTGCAGATAAGTTTTGGTAATTTACCTCTTCCCCTGCCAGATCTTTTTTTAGCGAATTAATCGCATTATTGATATCATCTATTTCATCCGCTCTGACCGATAAAAAAAATGATAAAAATATTACCAATAAAAATACTCCAACAAAAAATTTCTTCATAAAATCATTATAACAATGCTGTGACTGTTTTTTTGCTATACTAAAAATGTGAAAAAAATACTTATCTTTATTTTGGTTTTTCTACTATCCGCCAGTATTATTAATACTGTCTTGGCTCAAACTCGTTACGCTGCCTGTGATCTTTGTGGATACTGTCCTCCTAATCTAGCCCCGCAAAGCTGGAAAGCTTGTCAAAAATGTCTTTATCCTAACATTAATCCCGATTCAAGCACTAAGGAAAGTTTGATTGTTAACCCTGAAACCAATCTTCCACCCGCACCAGTTCTTGGTCGCCAGTATACATTTTTAGGATGTATAAAAAGCAGTGAGGGTTTTACCGAAGAAGGAGCAGCTGGAGGTGTTGTTCAATCGCTTTTAAATATTGTTTTTTCGATTTCTGGCGGGATTGCCTTTCTTTATTTGATATATGGATCATATACTATAGCTACCTCACAAGCTAATCCAGAAAAACTTAATTATGGAAGAAGGGTTATTTACGGAGCTATTGCCGGCTTAATCTTTACTTTAGGTTCCGTTTTTATTGTTAAATTTATTGCCTCGGGGATATTAAAGATACCGGGATTTGGGGAATAATATTATTTTTTCCCTACTTTTTTTAAGAAGCTTCCCCCGACTAAACCAAAAAGAAGTAAAGGGATAAATAAAGTTGGCAAACCGGTAGCGGGAATAGACTTTGCCGTTGATGTATTGGCCGTCTGATTGTTTTGTTTATAGAGATTATTTTCGCTTGTCTTTGTTACAGTAATCGTCGTTGGTTTTTGAGTTGGTGTTGGAGTAGGGGAGACCTTACCAAAATTAAAAAAGCCGCCTGTTTTTGAAGCTGTCGTTGACGATGTTTTGCTTTTTAAATTAATTTTACCTGTAATCACAGCAAAAAATACCAAGACGACAACCAAGCCCAAAACAAATGAAATTACCTTATTAAAACTATCCATATAGTATTTATTATAGCATATAATTGACATAGTTCAAGTTTATTAGTATTCTTGTTTATATGAATGAAAATCCTCAAATAAAGTTTTCATGGAAGGCACCTTTGCGACCTTATAAAAAGCAGTCTACCTTGATTCTTAAATTTTATTTGACTGTTGCTCTTTTATTATCTCTTATCGTATTTTTTTTCGGAGATAAAATCTTAATTATTCCTATTTGGGCATTAGTTTTCATTTTTTATGTCCTAACAATTACTCCCCCTCCAAATGTAGAAAATAAGATTACTACTTTTGGAATTGATGCGGCTGGAGTTACTTTACGCTGGGAAATGCTTTCTCATTTTTATTTTGGAAAACGGTTTGGTTTTTATACTCTGACAGTTGTTTCCCAATCTCCATATTTCTATCATCTTTATTTAGTTGTCCCGACCGATGAAATGAAGAAAAAATTAATTACAATTTTATCCGCCCATCTTCTTTATCAAGAAACCCCTCAAAAAACTATTACAGACAAAATGCTTGATTGGGTTTCCGTTCTTGTCCCGGATGAAGAAGAGGTTGCTATTGGAGAAGATCTTCAAGCCGTTTCTGAAAGATTGAGGCGGGCATCTCTTTAATACCAAAAGTCCTCCCCCAGGCCAAAACGCCTTCGTCGCTGGTTACCAAAAAACCATCAACTTCTTTTGATAAAACTATTAAATCCAAGTCGGCTACACTATCTAAAAACCCTGTTCTAGTCGCATTACGATAACGGTCACGAAAGTTTTTTACAAATTTTCCAATTGCTATTTGAAAATCTTTTTTTGAGTCAAATTTTTTACCTGTTGTCATTTCGCCCGCCTTAACAATTTCCTCTTCGGCAATATTGAATCCTCGATAGCTCCGATTGCGGATATCTTCTACTAATCGATAAAAAACCTGACTGGAAAAATTTGTAGCCGACTGATTGGGTGATTTAATATTTATGACAGATAAAAAATCCTTAATGAATTCTTGATTTTTGTCTTCAAAAAAACTTAAAAATTCATCAACAATTCTTGGGGGCATATAAAAAACAGCCTTTGAATTTTTTTTAAGTTTTTTTATCATTTCTGTAAGTTTTACAACAATCCTTTCCGTAGTTTTCCCCATCCCAAGACCTGCCCCAATGTTAAAAAACAGATTAGTATCTAAAATAAATGATTCCATAGCTTAGTTTATCAAGTTATAAAGTTCATCAAGTTTATAAAGATTTTTTCTTGATAAACTTGAAAAGCTTGGAACTTGACAGACTATTCTTGTATGCGGACCGGCATGATTATGTGAAAAAAATTATTAACCCCTTCTATTTTAAAAACGGCCGGAGCATCCGATCTTAACAGTTCAATTATAATTTTTTTCTTTGAAGCGTGACTTAAAAAATCAATTAAATATTTATAATTAAAGGCAATTTTTTGCGTCTCTCCTTCGATCTGCGCGTCCTGATAAACAACATCTTCTTCTCCTTGTCCAACTTTCGGAATAAATTTTACCGAATCTTTTTCCACTTCCATTATTATAATATTGGAAAACTCCTTAGAAAAAACCGAGACTAACTTTACACTTCTTAAAAATTCCTCCGCATCAATAATCACAGTGGTTTTTTTCTCGGTCGGAATAACTTTCTCAAAAGGAGGATACTCACCCTCGATCATTCGCGCATAAATATCATTGTCCCCGATAAAAAAAGCCAAAAGCTTTTCATCTTTTAGATAGCTGAATTCAATTTCTGTCTCTTGATTAATAAACCTCTGTGCGTTTATTAAAAATCCCGCGGAAATAATCATTGAAGCAAAGGGGAGGCCTTTTTTTAATGTTAAAATAGAAAGTCTAAAACCATCGGTCGCCACAAGTTGAAGGTTTTCTTCACTGGTCACAAAGTTAATTCCTGTTAGAACCGGTCTTGTTTCATCGTTGGAAACAGTAAAAAAAAGAAAGGGTAGGTTTTCTTTAAAAAAAGAGGTTTTTATTTTTTGTCTTTCTTTTGTATTTTTTGGGGGGAAAGGAAAATCTTGACTAGAAAAAAGGGGGAACTGCCCTTTTATTTTTCCCTGGGAGATAACTATGGCCTTTTCTTTTATTTCTATTTCTATTTTTACTTCCGGAAGAAGGGATAAAAATTCAATAATTTTTTTTGGTTCAATAATTATTTTGAACTTGTCATCACTTTCGTTTTTTAATATTGAGTGATAATAATAATTTAAATCTGTTGAATAAAAATGAATAATTTTTCCTTCCCCAACGAGACAAACCCCTTGAAGAGAGGTTAAAGACGATAGTTTAGAGGATGTAAAACGGGATGATATCTCCAGTTTTTCTAAAAACTCATTTTTGGGTAATTGGATTTTCATATTTATTGTTCTTAATTTATTTATAGTAGTAATAGAGTGTGTGTATAAGTGTATAAAAAAAGGGATAGATTTTCAAGACAAAACAAATTGAAAAAAATATATGTGTGAATCAAGTGGAAACTATGTTGGTTGAAATAATGATTGGGTTATTATATCAATCTCTTTTTTTAGATTTGGGTCGTGAAGAATAAGGTTGCCAATTTTTTGTTTGGCGTGGAGGGCGGTTGTATGATCTTTTCTATTTAGAGTTTCCGCCACTTCGATTAAAGTTAAATCTAATTCTTTTTGGAGAAGATACATAGTAATCTGTCTATAAAAAGCAATAGAGGCAGTCCTTGATGGGCTCTTAAGATGAGACTGTTTAATATTATAAAAAGAACAAACTGTTTTTATTACATCAATCGGATTAACTCTTTTTTTATTCCCCCCATTATCTTTGGAAAAAAACGATTCCACCGCTTCTAAATCAATCTGTTCCTTAACCCCAAAAACTTTAGCGTAAATAGAAAGAAGAGCTCCTTCAAGACCCCTACAATCAGTGATTCTTTCAGCAATAATTTTAACGGCATCAATATCAATATTAATGCCTTTTTCTTTAGCTTTGATTAATAAAATAGCCGATCTTAACTCAAAATCTGGGGATTGGATATCAATTGTTAGTCCGCCTAAAAACCTCGAGTGAAGACGATTCTCTAAATTCTTAATTGCGCTTGGGGGGCGGTCAGAAGTTAAGATGATCTGGCCTCCGGACGATACAATTGCATTAAAAGTGTGAAAAAATTCTTCTTGAACAGCATTTTTACCGGCAATAAACTGGATATCATCAACAATAAGTAAGTTTAAATAGCGGTATTTCTTTCGAAAATGTCCGGTAGTTTTTCCTCGAATTGACTCAATTAATTCATTAGTAAAATTATCACCGGGACAAAAATATATTTTTTTATTTCGGTCCTCCTCTAAGATTTTTTTAGCTACAGATTGAGCTATGTGGGTCTTTCCGACGCCAACTCCTCCGTACAAAAATAAAGGGTTGTAGGCACTGCCGAGATTTTCAACTACGGCTTGAGCAGCTGCATAAGCAACTTGATTTGAGGTAGAAACAGCAAAATTATCAAAACTATATTTTTTATTTAATCCGGCCTTAGCAAAAACATCCTCAATACTTGGTTCAAAAGAGAGGAGGGGAGCGACGATAGTTTTTTTAGATGGCATCTTTACGATGAACTCTATTTCAATTTTCTTTTGAGAATGATTAAAAAAATCAGTTTCAATTTTGTCCGTTCTTTTTTCTAAAAAATCATAGGCTGCGGGACTGGCTACGGAGAGAACTATTTTGTCGTCAATTAGTTTGATAATCCTTGCATGTTTTAACAGGGGATATATAACCGGATCATTATCTTTGTTTTTTTCCAGTTTCTCTATAAACCCATCCCAGTAAGAGGATAATAAGGACATAATTTAACAATGTGGATAACTTATCCACAAATAATAAACAAGTCCACAGCGATTGTCAAGAAGAAAAATAGCAGAGTTTATCAAGTTCATCAAGTTTTTAAAGTTATAAAGGAGTAGCGCTGTTTTTCTTGATAGACTTGACAAACTTTATAACTTGAAGAACTGTTTGCGGAGAATTAAAGCTCTCCCAAACCCTCTTTTTTCTGAATCTCTTCCTTAACAACGTTTAAGAAGCGCTCAGTTGAAGAAAGCCTGCGGTGGCCGACTAATCGAGCAATATATTCTACAGAGGCCCCATTTCTTAATTGATGAGCAATAAAAGTGTTTCTAAAATCATTAACGGTCGCTTTTTCAATTCCTACTTCCCGGAAACAACGGGAAATAATTTGACGAATATTTCTAATAAGTAGTGGATGGCCTGTTCGGGTAATAAAAAGATGACCGTCATTCTCTTGAGCAGATCGATCTTTGAGATAATCTTCTACGGATTTCTTTACTGCTTTATTCAGAGGAATATCTCTAGTTGGGGTTTTTCCATATTGAACAATATGTATGGTTGATTCCTTAATATCCTCAGTCTTTAGTCCGGCCAATTCTCCTATTTTTATGCCGGTTTGAAGAAGAATCTCAACAAGAGCATAAGTTCGAGGTTCTTCTTTGGCAAAATCCCTTAAAGCCCGATATTCCAACTTAGAAAAGATTCTCGGGGCTGATTGGATATATTTTGGATGGGAAACATCAAGAGAAGGATTCTGCTCAATTATATCGTCATTTTTTAGATAACGAAAAAATGTTCTAATTGAATTTAATTTTCTTGAAGCAGACTTTTTTGTATAACCATCGGTAATTAGTTTATTAATAAAACCATTAATATGAACGGTTTTGACTTCTTTAATATCTGAAATCTCCTGAGTAGCCAAATATCCTACAAATTGCTCAAGATCCTTCTTATAGGCCACGATTGTAAAAGACGATTTTCCTTGGGATGCCAGGTGTTTTATAAACCTGTCAGCCAAAGAGGGAAGCAATATATTTTCCATAACACCCTATAATATAACACAAAGTTTTTGGAATATCAATGATTCGGTTGATAATGAGCTTTTTGTTTGGTATATTGTTAGTCTTGGAGTTGGGGAAAAGGAGAAATATTAATAATGAAGGAAGAAAAAAAAACAAAAACTAAAAAAGTCAGTCTGAACATCATGGACTCGCTTCTTAAAAAAACCAAACCGGCCTTACTTAAAAAAGGGAAGGAAATTGAGGCCAAAATCACTTCCATATCAAAAAAAGGAATTATCTTCGACGTTGGTGGAAAAGCCCAGGCGATTTTAGGCGAGCTTGAAATAAAAGAAATTTCTACTTATTTACCTTACCTTAATGAAGGTGATACTATTTTAGTAAGAATAATCAGCGAAGAGTCAAAAAATGGTTTTCCAGTTGTCTCACTTCGAAAATTCTTTGATAAAGGGAAATGGGATATTCTTATTAAGAAGAGAGATAATGAAGAGGAAATTAATGTTTTGTGTGGGGAATATGGTAAAGGCGGAGTCTTTATTAACTTCATGGGAATAAGAGGAGTTATTCCAAAAATTCAACTAACCGAACCATTTATTTCCCAACCGGAAAAGATGCGCGGCCAGAAAGTCAAAGTCAAGATTCTTGAAGTTGATAAAGAAAAAAATCGTTTGGTCGTTTCTCAAAAAGCCTCGGTTTTGAAAATCTCTCATAAAGATTTGGTAAAGAAATTTGAAGCAATAAAAGAAGGAAAAATTTATAAAGCCAAAGTATTAGGGGCCTCAGAATTTGGCGTCTTTTGTGAAGTTGAGGGTGTCGAAGGTTTGATCCATATTTCTGAAATTTCATGGGAAAAGGTTTCTAATGCGGCTTCATTTGTGACAGTTGGTGAAACAATAGATGTCTTTGTAGTAGAAAAAAACATGACTGATTTTAAATTAAATCTTTCTCTTAAAAGACTGCAAAAAGACCCATGGGAGATAATTGAAGAAAAATATCCAAAAGATAAAGAGATTGATGGTGAGGTGACTCGAAAAGAAAAATATGGTTATTTTGTTAAATTAGAACCAGGGATTGAGGGCTTAATTCATATTTCAAAACTAAAAGGGGATGAAAACCTTAAGATTGGTCAGAAAATCAAAGCATTTATAGAAAGAGTCAGTAAAAAAGAACGCAGAATGAGTTTAGTCCTTCCTCAAACAGAAAAACCAGTGATGTATAGATAAAATAATCTCAAACTTTGTAGAAATTTAATCCTTTAACTTTTTTAAAATCTTTTTGATTGTTTGTGATTAATTCAAGTTTGTTTTCGAGACAGGTTGCGGCGATTATAGCATCACCGATAGCGACGGTCAAACTGTTCCTTAATAATTCTCCAGTAATAAACCCTATTTGTTTATTAATAATCAATACTGTAAAATTTTGGAAAAGTCTTACTGCTTGTTGATACTTCTTGTTGTTACTCAGATTTTTATCTGTAAAAAATTCAGCAACTACAACTGGGTTAATAATTAGTTCGATTTTATTATTTCTTTGTTCCTTAATTAACTCTTTTAAGAATATAGCATGACCTTTGGTAAATGAGATGATTATGTCTGTATCAATAAAAATTTTCTTCATGTTATCCCTTTTCTAAGTTTTTTAACATATTCCCTTTCTTTTTTATTGCGTCTAACTCGGTTAACAAACTCTACACCTGTTTCATTTCCAGGTAAGAAGCCAAAGAATTCATCAATATCATCTTCAATCAATTCTTTTTTAGGAGGCATAATAACCGCAATTGGCTTTTTATATTTATAAACCACTAAAGGAACTTCAGTTTTTATTACCTCGTCTAAATAAGAAGCTAAATTATCACGGAGTAAATAAACGCTGGTTTTTTTCATACGGAGTAATTATAAAGAAATTTAAAAAAGTTGTCAAGTTGTACAGATGTACAGATTATTCAATAAGTCCTTTTTCTTCCTCAGAAGCAATTACTTTAAAACCAACGTGATTGTGGCCGGCGAAGAAAAGGCCTTCTCCAACTCCAGCTTGGAGTAAGAAATGTTTTTCTCCCCCGGTCAAAAAGAAAGTCTTGGCAATTAACTCAACTGCGGCCGTTGACTGCTTTAAAATTATCTGGAGCGACGAGTTAGTAATAATGGCTTTTCCTTCGTCAGTTGATAGAAAATCCTCAACGTCTTGAGTAATTGTTGTTAACCCTAAATGATATTTTCGAGCTCGCTTAGCAAAAGAGTGAAGATAGGCTCCTGAATCTTTTTGTTTAATTAGATACCAGGCCTCGTCAACAATCAAAACCCTTTTTTTCTTTTCCCGACGGACCCGATTCCAGATATAGTCCAAAACAATATACATGGCCACCGGCCGCAAATTTTCTTCCAGGTCGCGGATACCAAAAACAGTAAAAGGATTTTTTATATCAAAGTTTGAATGCTGATTAAAGATGCCGGCGGCAGAGCCGGAGACAAACTTTTCTAATCGGTCAGCCATTTCTTTTGATTCAGGGGTTTCCATACCGGCAAATACTTTAAAAAGATCTTCAAGGAGAGGCGGCTCAAGTGAAAACGTTTCCGGATCTTGAGTGATTCCTTTTTCTCGGTAAGTTAAAACTAAAGCTCTGTCCAACATAGCGTCTTGAGAAGGAGTAAGCCCCCCCATAATTACCCGCATCAAAGAATGAAGGTCGAGAATTTTGTTAGATAACTCATCCGGGCCCGCGTTGGTTTTTTCCAAATCAAATGGGTTAATTTTATAACTGGATGATGAAGAAAAAACTACATACTCTCCGCCAACGGCTGGCACCAATTTTTCATACTCATTTTCCGGATCAATAATAATTACATCGGTTCCCATCATCAACAATCTTAGGGCTTCAAGCTTGACCATGAAGCTTTTTCCTCCACCAGATTTTCCCAAAATAACTGAATTGGCATTTTCTAAGGTAAATCGATCAAAAATAATTAGAGAACCATCATGTTGGTTAAGACCATAAAGAATGCCCTCGTTGCGGGTGAGAGAGGCTGTAGCAAACGGAAAGGTTGTTGCTAAGGACGTTGTATCCATATTGCGCCAGACTCCTAATTTATCATAAAAAATTGGCAGAGTTGACTTAAACCCTTCTTCCATTTCTAAAGTTGCCTGGCGGGAAGTAATTAAAAGAGACGATAGAACCGAATCAATTTCTTTGGTAATTCTATTTAGTTCTTCGAGCGAATCAGCGGGAATAGTTACATAAAGTCCAAATTGGAAGAATCTTTCCGCCCCTTTTGCCAGTTCCGCTTGAAGAGAAAGAGCGTCGTCGAGAGCAACTTGAACGGTCGGGTCAACCACTTTACCGGCTTTAATATCACCTTCAATAGTTGCCTCCATCTCAGCAATCTTTCTTTTCATATCATCAAGAACATTTTTTGACTCAGTTGGATAGATATACATAGAGATATAGAGAGGATGGTCAAAAGTTATTAAAGAATAAAGCCAGTTTGGGGAAACATAACGAGGATAGCCAACAACGTACAAAGTTCGGTAAAATTTATCATCAATCTTTAAACTATTAAAATCTACCTCAACATAAGACGGAGCAATTAAATCTTTAGTAGAAACGGAACCGGCCGCCAAAAAATCAGCCATGTTGTTATTACCAATAGAATTGACTTTGTTGGTAGAGGTTTGATTGTTTTTAGATTTGGGAAAAAGGTTGAACATAAATTAGTTTGTCAAGTTTCAAGTTATAAAGTTTATCAAGTGGTTTTTCTTGATAAACTTGACGAACTTTATAACTTTACGAACTCATAATAACATCCGTATAACTTTCAATTGGGGCTAGTCGACGACCGGTCGCCGAAGGGTTATAAAGATTATAATAAAGTTCAGTTAACTCTTGACGTTGTAAAATACTACCTTTTAGACCGATCTTTGTGATTAATCGGAGTAAATTATCCCGCTTTGGATAAAGGGCAGTTTTGGCTCGGGTAAAAACATATTCTTTATTTAGTGAGCCAGGATTAGCACCTGAGACTCCCATTTCAAGTGGCGAAAAAGGAACAACGAAAAAAAAGCGTTTTTCCAAAACCGTATTTATTTTAATAACACTTTTGATAAATTCCCGGTAACCTATCATTCTTTTTTTCAAAATATCGAGACTTTGTTTATTTATTTTTTCTTCAAGATAGTCTAAATATGTTGAAACATCAATTTTTTTAGAGAGAATCAGGATTTGAACAGGAAAAGATAACGAATTTAATAATTCGGAATAGGCATAGATCATCGACGATTGCTCCTCAGTTGATAGAAGCCAAAAATTTACAGCCCCGACTTCAATAACGGCCGCTGCAGAAAAATCTTTCATCAGAACAACGTCATCCTTTATCTCTTCTATTTCAATAAAAGATTGAGTTGAGGCCTTAACAGGTGACGTTGGTTTAGTTGTGGACATATTTTTACATCATTTCTCTTGAAATTATCTCAACTGGCTTTTCATTAATATTTTCAACCTTAACTTTCATTGTATCAAAAAAGAAATTCCCTTTGGGATCTTTGACTTCAAAAACATATTCAGACGGAGGAAGGGGATTGTAAGTAGCAAAAATTCCATGAGAATTAGTTTTCAATATTCTGATTGGATCGCTATTAGGCTCTTTTTTTATGTATACCATAATTCCAGTCAAAACAGTTTGCTTATAATTTTTTATTAATCCCGTGAGAAAGGGAGTTTTGATATCAGGGTTTAGGGGATAGGAGTTAGGGGTGAGAGAGGTCACTTTTGTCTGTAATTTTTTTTTGCCCAACAAGGTTGAAAATGAGTCGGTGAAAAGATTGCTGATTTCTTGATTTCTATTTCTATTATTAGCTGGAGCTTTAATATTCAAATATTTCGACAATTTTTGTTGTGAATCGATGTGTGCCATAACCCGGTGAGGATCATTTGTAAAAACTAAATTTTTTAAAAAATATATAGCCGGATTTTGTTTTTTAAAAAAATATTGGGTCGGAGAAGACAACCTTTTTATTAAGTTTTTTACCCAGACCTCCATCGGCCGGTCATTAATTGGGATAAAAGCAAAAGCGACGCCAATTAGAGCAACGATTATACCTAAAAAATATTTTAAGATAGGAACAGGAAAAGTATAGATAATCAATAGTCCAATAGGAATAGAAATAAGTAAGTAAATAAATTGTTTAATCGTCAAAAAACCAATCAATTTGAATTCAAAACTGGTAATCTGCCGAGGGATCGCATGTTGCTCCATAAATTTAGTATAACGAAAAAGAGTTCATAAAGTTTATAAAGTTATAAAGTTTATAAAGAAAGATTAATATAGCAATATTTTTTTATATCGAAAATACATTAGGCGATGTTATAATATGTTTGATATTTGAGATTTAATATTTAATATTTTTTCCAGGGCCTATAGTTCATCGGTAGAATGCATCCATGGCATGGATGAGGGCGGGGTTCAATTCCCCGTAGGTCCACAAATTAAATTATTACTTTGAAATTGCAGCTGTAGAGAGCACTGCCTGACTTGCGTTGGCTGCTCTAATTGAGGCTTGATTTCTTGCAATTGTTTGTTTTGGTCCCTCTTGGGCTTTTGAAATACTGGCACTAATTGCCTTTAAAGGTACGTTGTCATCAGCCGATTCAAATAATTCTAAACATTGAGAAGAATTTTTTTGGTTAACAATAAAAGGTTTACCATCAATCAACTGATATCTATATATGTCTCCTTTAACTTCCGCCTCAGAAACTAAGTTTGGGAACATAATTAAATCATCATCAGTTTTCATAATAACATTACTTGGATTTCTTAAATAAACCTTAAAACCATCTGGGGTTATGATAGCAAGACCTTTTCTTAGCTGTCCATCAGTTCCTACCGGAGCATCTGGAATAACAACAGGTTCCTTGAGAATAATAAACCCTCCCTCATCTTTTTCACCAAAAACTCGAGCAAAACTGCCGACTTCAGGCATACTCTGAACAATCTGATCACTTAATTTAGCCATTTCTTCTCTAACAATTCTTCCAGTAGATTCAACTGCCGGCATAACTTTTTCAGCACCGCCTATAACGATTTCAGCATCTTCGGGCGGATGAATATCGTCGAGCATAAAACATTTTGGAAATAATAATTAGTTTATGTTACCTCTTCTTCTTCTTTTCAAGCGATTTTTCCAAACCTCAATTTTCTATTGAAATCTCCTTGGATGTACGTTAATATGTACATATATGGATCAAACAACCACTATTTCTATTACCGAAGCGAGAAAAAGGCTTTTCCAGATCGCTAGAGATGTTCAAACTCCTGGGCGAGTTTATACTTTGACTGAAAAGGGTAAATCAAAAGTAATTATCATATCCTTTGAAGAATACGACTCCTTAAAAGAAACCATCGAAGTTCTCATAGATTGTCCTGACTTGAAAAAAAATATAGATCAAGTTGAAAGAGATATAAAATCAGGAGAATATAAAAATTACCCAACTTTAGAAGAGGTAATGATGGAACATGGTTATATGTTGGCCGATAAAGGCAAAATTAAATATGGTGTGGCAGATACAGTTCGAAAAAAGAGCAAAAAAAGAACTTGATAATATCCCGTTACAGTATCAAAAAAGAATTTTAAATATACTACCAATTCTTCAAGCGAACCCATTTATTGGGAAAAAAATGAGAGGAGAATTTTTTGGTTACTATAATTACAGAGTTTGGCCGTATAGGATAGTATATAAAATAATCAAAAATGTTCTTTTGGTCATCATTGTCCAAATTGGACATCGCCAAGGAATATATAAATAATACCCTCACAACAATCTAAACTTTCACTTTTGTAGGTTATAAGCGGTGGACTATTAAGATACATTATTAAATAATTATTTAATTACGAATTTCTTATTACGAATTAATACGTAATTCGAAATGCGTAATTGGATAATGAATAATATTAAATCCTATACTTTGCATGATCTTCCAGTTAATGAGCGGCCGCGGGAAAGGCTTGTTAAATACGGCGTTGAATCGCTGTCTCTTCAGGAATTATTATCTTTGATTTTTGGCCGGGGGGTTAAGGGGCAGTCGGTCGTTAGTATTTCTCAAAAGCTAATTAGCACGTTTGGTTCGTTAGATCAACTGTCTGAAGCATCGGTTGAAGAGTTAAAGAAGATCAAAGGATTGGGTTTAGCCAAAGCCTGTCAATTAAAAGCCTGTTTTGAAATATCAAAGCGTTTAGTTGAGGAGGAAAAATTAAATAAAAATAAAAACGTGATTATAAAATCTCCAAAGGATATATTTCCGCTTTTGAAAGAAAAAGTTATTAATTTTCATAAGGAATATTTTATAGTGGCTTCTTTGGATAACCGCAACAAAGTAATTAATGTTGATACGGTTTCAGTTGGAACCTTAAATTCCAGTTTAATTCATCCCCGGGAAACTTTTGAAACGGCCATTAAAAATCACGCGGCCACAATTATTATTTGCCACAATCACCCGTCAGGGGAATTAAAACCATCAGAAGACGACTTGATAATTACGAAAAATTTAGTTAAGGCAGGCAAGTTGTTGGGAATTGAAGTCTCCGACCATTTAATTATTGCCAAAGACAGCTACTTTAGTTTTAAAGTGGAAAAAATTATTTAACTATCTTGAATTCATCAAAAACTTCTTTTGGCTCTTGCCAAAAGATTTGAACGTCTGAGGCGTGGGAAACCGGCGGACCTTTTTTCATTAATTCAATTATTTGTTTAACTTTTTTTTCTTCTCCTTGTATCTGAGCCTCAACCCAATCGCCGTCAACGTTTCGTACCCACCCAGTTACCCCAACAATCTTAGCTTGAATTTTCGTCCAGGCTCGAAAACCGACACCGATGACGTCGCCTTTAATATAGAGATGAACTTGCTTCAACATTTAATCATTATAACAATTATAAAAGTTATAAAAATTATAATCCAATAGCAGGGTCTACTTCCTTCGCCCATTTTAAATATTTCTCTGCTGTCAAATTGTCCCCCCCTTCTTTATATAGTAAATAAATACCGTAGAGAACGTCCCTTGCTTTTGGGTTAATAGTCAATTGTTGTTCAAGATTATTTATCATTTCTTTTTTTCTGTTTTCCCGCTTAAAAATTACCTCTTTAACAGTCTGCCCATAAATATTATTGTTTATTTCTAAAATATTTTGATATTCAGGTAAGTTTTTTATTTTTTGCAAAAAACTAATAGTTGAGTTTTTATCATTATTAATAAATTGAAAATAAATTGTAGAAATATATTGACTATAAATTAAATTCAAAAATAAAAATGCAAAAAGCAAAATGTACCCGACTTTTTCCTGCTGTTTCATACTCGTATATATTATATACTTTTTCTATGGACCAGATTGACTATCAAATTTATATTGACAGATTAATTACAATAAGTTTGGCGACCGTGGCCGCTCTTCTAGCGGCCGGCTTGACCTTCATTCTAATTTACTTGATAGTTATTTATTTCCGTTTAAAAAAAAGAGAACAAATATCGCTCGAAATGATAACCCTTGAGGTAAAGTTAGCTAAAGAAAATGAAATTAAAATTGATGCGGCCGACCAGATGTTTTCCTCTTTTTCCTCTCTTAAAAAATCTGGATTTTTTTCTTTCTTGGAAGTGGATGATGTTATTTCATTTGAAATCATTGGAAAAAAAGCGGAAATTAGATTTTATGTTTCCGCTCCGAACAGAATCATTGATCTAATTGAAAAAACAATCTATGGATATTATCCAATGGCTGACATTAGAAAAGTTGATGAGCCGAACATTTTTTCTGAACAAGGAAAGGTAGTTTTTGGAGGTTTAGTGCAAAAAGAAGCTTCATATATGCCTATTCGCTTATATCGAGATCTACCAACTGATTCTCTTTCGGCCATTACTTCAGCCCTATCAAAGTTTGATGACAATGAAGGAGGTATCATCCAAATTTTAATTCGTCCAGCTGGAAAAAAATGGAAGAGTTCCGGAAAAAGCCATGTCTCCAGTACCAAAAAAAATGAAGCTAATCCGGAAAAAGCCACTTTTAAAACCGATCCAAAAGTATTGGAAAAAATTGAAGACAAATGTTCGCGCTCTGGCTTTGAAACAACGATTCGTTTTGTTGTCACGGCTAAAACTAAGGATATGGCCGATACCCACCTAAAAAATATCAAAAATGCTTTTACCCAATTTAACTCTGATTTGAATAACTTTGGAGGCACAAAAGATTTATTTAAAGGCGGATTTATGATCAATTTTATTTATAAATTTTTTCCAATTATAGATACAGCATTTTGGCCATTTGGCAAATCAATCTCAATTTTATCTACTGACGAATTAGCCACTCTTTTTCACTTTCCCAACAAAACTGTTGAAACACCCCATATCCAGTGGTTAAAGGCAAAGACCGCTCCGGTTCCGATCGAAGTTCCTCAAACGGGTGGTACAGCTCTCGGCGGCGGTTATTATCGTGGCGTTAAGCGTCCGGTGACCATCGGTGTTGAAGATCGCAGACGGCACATTTATATCATCGGGAAAACCGGCGTTGGTAAATCCGTCCTGCTTCATGATATGGCCATCCAGGATATCAAAGCGGGCAACGGCGTTTGTGTGATTGATCCACACGGGGATCTAATTGATGACATTGTTAAATATATCCCTCCTGAGCGGGCGGAAGACGTTATCTATTTTGATCCATCCGATGTTGAGAGACCAATGGGTCTGAATTTATTGGAAGCAAAAACTGAAGACCAAAAGCATTTTATCACCACCTCAATTATTAATCTGATGTATAAACTTTATGATCCTCAAAGAACCGGTATCATTGGCCCGCGCTTTGAACACGCTGTTCGCAATGCCATGTTAACCGTGATGAGCGAAAAAGGTTCAACTTTTGTTGAGGTAGTCCGGGTTTTAACCGATCCAAAATATGTCCAGGAACTATTACCAAAAGTTCAAGATCCAATCGTCAGGCGCTATTGGACTGATCAGATTGCCCAGACTTCAGACTTTCACAAATCAGAAGTCTTAGATTATATTGTTTCCAAGTTTGGCCGTTTTATCACCAATAAAACCATGAGAAATATTATTGGCCAATCTGACTCGGCTTTTGATTTCCGCCGAGTCATGGACGAAGGAAAAATTTTATTAATTAACTTGTCAAAAGGAAAATTAGGTGAAGAAAATTCTAGTTTTTTGGGTTTGGTTTTAATTCCAAAAATTCTGATTGCGGCCATGAGCAGGCAAGAAATTCCGGAAGATAAACGGCGCGATTTTTTTCTTTATGTAGATGAGTTTCAGAATTTTGCCACTCCGGATTTTGCCACAATTTTGTCCGAAGCCCGAAAATACCACCTTAATCTCACGGTTGCCAATCAATTTATTGGCCAGATGGATGATGAAGTTAAAAATGCTATTTTTGGAAATGTTGGGACCCTGATTTCTTTTAGAGTAGGAGTAACCGATGCTTCATATATGCAGCGAGAATATCAACCGGTGTTTGGCGAGTCAGACTTAATTAATATTGAAAGATTTCATGCTTATATGAAGACAATCGTTGACAATGAACCGGTGCCGCCTTTTTCTGTTGATATGACCAAAGACATTAAAAAATTTAAAGCCGGCGCCAACCCAAAAATTGCCCAAGCGATTGTTCAACTTTCGCGCTTAAAGTATGGTAGGCCAAAAGAGCTGGTCGAGGCGGAAATTAATCAGAGAGCACGTCTATAAGCAAATTTTTAAAGATTAAATATTAAAGGTTAAAGAAATATTAAATATTTAAATATTAAACGTTTTTATGTTTAACAGTTTAATCTTTAACAGTTTATTTAACATTTAACCGTTTAAGATTTAACATTTATGTTATCTACTTATAGAACCAATCTAGTAAAAAAGATCCAATTAAATTCCAACACCTATCTCTATCATTTTGACTTACTTGAGCCAAAGGAAATTATTTTTAGGCCGGGACAATATGTAATGCTTAAAGTCCCATCACCCAAAGGTCCTGTCTCTCGTCTTTATTCAATCGCTTCCCCCGATTTCGAAAAAAATAGTTTCGATTTAATTATTGAAATAGTTCCAGGCGGCTTAGCGTCTAACTATTTATTTTCGTTAAAAGAAAATACTGAAATTATTTTTCAAGGCCCAGCGGGACTGTTTGGCTTAAAAGAAAACGACCGGCCAAAGATATTTTTGGTAACAGGAACAGGAATAGCTCCTGCGAGATCGATGATAAATTCAGAATTCAGAATTAAGAATTCAGAATTTTTTTTGTTCTGGGGAATGAAAAATTACAAAGATGCCTATTTATTAGATGAATTAAAAAATTACGAATTACGAATTGCGAATTTTAAATTTAAAATTTGTCTTTCCCGAGAAAAAAATCTAAACATGATTCCAGAAATTGATAAAAAATATTTTGAATTAGGTCACGTTGACCAATGTATGGAAAAACAATTAATGAATAACAAATTACGAATTGCAGATTATGATTTTTACTTGTGTGGGGGAAGACTTATTGTGGAATCCTTAAAACAATTTTTATTATCAAAAAATGTTTTGTTGGAAAATATTATCTTTGAAAAATTTTAATCTCTTTCAACTTAGCTACGAGATAATTTATTTTTATATAAAATCTGATATAATACATACTATAGGTTTACAAAAGACATATGGAAATTTTGCCGTCTGCAGCAGCTAGAGAAACAAAAGAAGCTTTGCAACAATCTCCGGTTGCAATTTACAGAGTTGAGTCAGGTAATTATCTTAGGATTAAAGGTTGCGGAATAACAAAAAAAGGCCAAACTTTCTTTGTAATGGATGGAGAAGCTGAACCCTCGGCAAAAACCTTAAGTCAAGCTAGAATATTTGATAGTCCTAAAATCGTAGACGGAGCATTGAGTGCACCACATAAAGTTTATCTTGATCCTACTTTAATTTGTCCATGTAGTTGCGCACATTGTTCTGCCAATGTACCTTTAATAAGAAACGTTCAAAAAGCGAATCACGAAAAGATACCTGAATTAAGCCGAGATGATGGAATTTTGATTGCAAAACAAATAGTTAAATCAAGCGCAGTTCAGACTAAAGTGGCTGGAGGAGAAACTTTTACATGGAAACCTTTTGCGGAAGTAGTAGAGATACTTGGGGAGGCGGGAATTGGTCTTTCAATGAGTACTTCAGGATATAACCTAGTTGATATTAACTCCAAAATGATTGATCTATTAATAAACTACGGTATGAAAATATCTGTTAGTATAGACGAACCGGAGAAATACCACGATAACAATAGAGATTACCCAGGGCTTCATGATAAAGCCTTAGCTGGTATTAGAAAATTACGCGAATTAGGTTATCCAAAAAATAAAATTGAAATAAGATCAACCATTGCAGACTCTCCAGATGCAGTAAATCACGCAACATATTTATATGAGGAAATTGCTAAAAAATTTAAGATAAGGACAAGGATAAGAATGGCCCGTCCTGTTGGCGGAGCTTTGATTAATGGTATAAGTCATTTGCAGTCCAACGGTAGTTATTGGAATCTCTTTAACACTCTCAGGCAATTTAAAAAAAATCCTTTGATTAATTTTGATGATCCTGTAAATTACGATGATAATCCTGACAATATGGTTCTCAAAACAGGATTGGATTGCGGTGCCGGGAGTAGGCAAATGACCATTAATGCCAAAGGTGAAGCGATGCCTTGCTCTTTTACCGATCAATATTTTTCACCAGTTAACATCGTTAAATATCTAAAACAGGGTGGGTCATTACTTGATGTGTGGAGAGGTGAAATAAACGATATTAATCCTTTCAAAGAGGTTCGTGATTTTCACTCCAAAAGAGCTCATATGATTCCTTGCGGTGGTTGTGGTTTTAAGCATGGTTGTCAGGGGAGGTTGTCCAACTTATGGATTATCTGTTTCTAAAGATCCTAATAAACCTCAACCTGACCCGCGATGTCCTGTCGATTATATTGCAAAAGATGGTTTGATTTATAAGGCAAAATAAAAAAATTGTTCTTGACTAATAAATTGCTTTGGAGTATGATGAGCTATCAAAATGTCTATTAATTAATCGTTGTTGACTACGAAATATGACGATTGCTCAACAGATACAAGAATATTTAGATAAGGCAGGAATAACGCATATATTTGGAATTGTAGGAAGAGAAGCAAGTGCAATCTCATTTGATGAAAATCAAAAAACAAAATTTGTATTAACAAGACATGAATTTAGTGCCGGTCTCGCAGCAATATCACTTTCACGATTTACAAAAAGTCCGCAGGTATGTTTTGCCACAATTGGCCCAGGAACTACTAATTTCGCTACGGCGCTTGCAACAGCTGCTTTAGACAGATATCCATTAATTGCTATTGTTGTTCAGCTTGAGACTTACGAAATTGACTATAACAATGCTCATCAATGTGTAGATGGAGTTTCAATGTTTAAGTCGATTGTAAAATTTGCACATGAAGTAAAAAATCCCGAAGAGGTAATAAGCACAATTGACAAAGCAATATCAATGTCAATGTCTCAACCGATTGGCCCATCTTTTATTTCAATTCCCATTGATATACTCATGTCTCCTTCTATAAAAATAAAAGAAAGTGACAAAAATATCAGTAACATTTCATATGGCTTTAAACAAAATGATTCGAAAAAAAATCTTGATGGAATTATCAAGGCTATTAAGACCTCAACAAATCCCTTATTGGTTGTTGGTGATGTAGCGTTAAAATTAGGGTGCGAAACTGCAATCAAACAGCTTGCTGAAAATTTGAACATACCCGTTATAAGTTCATATTCTGCCAAAGGAGTTTTACCACCGAATCATCTTCTTAACTATGGCGCAATTACCCCTTACATGGATTCTATATTAAAATTTCCTGCCTTAAGATCAATTTTTAGTCAGCCCGACTTTCTTTTACTTCTCGGTTATGATTTAGTTGAACATCTTTATCCAAAACTTTGGAATATCGGAAATCCAAAAAAAGTAGCTCGAATAGCCCCATATCCAAATAATACCCCCCACGCATTACATCTTGATATGGACGTCGTATGTCCTGTAGAGGAAGGACTTAAATATTTAAATGAAAATACGCGTAAGATTGCAAAAAAAGAAATTTATGATATATCAAGTTTGAGAAAACGAATAAAACTAATGGAAGGAGATAAAACGATGAATCCAAAAGGAGTCTTACCAAATCAAGTATTAGGTGTATTAAATGAACATTATAACGATTACATTTTGGCAAATGATGTTGGACTACATAGACATGTTTCGGCTATATTCTATAGGGCAAATAAACCTTTAGATTTTGTTACATCCGGCGGACTATCTTCATTTGGAAGTGGACTTCCACTTGCGATTGGAGCACAGATAGCCAATCCTAAAAGAAAAGTTGTTGCAATCACTGGTGACGGAGGTTTTCATTCAAATAGCGGCGAAATTGAAACAGCGGTTCGTTTAGGTCTTAAAATTGTAATTCTTGTATTTAACAATGGCCAAAGCGGATTGATTCAAAGGTATTTGGTTATGGGCAAAAAAAAGATCAATAAAAAAATTACTGTGTTTCATCCAGTTGATTTTGCCAAGCTTGCCGAAGCAAATCACTGCCAAGGAATTAAGATTGATAATATTAAGGATTTAAAACCGGCATTAAAAAAAGCTGATAGCTATAATGGACCTACGCTTATCGAAATTCCAATTTATTATCCAAATCTATATGTCAACGAATATACTAAAAACTATCATATCAATAAAAAATGAACCTTTTCTATGAATATCCTGCGTTATGACCCAAAAGTATCTATTGCGCTTAGTAAAAAATTTATAAAAGAAAAGCTTATTTACGGGAACGGCAATAATTACAATTCTCTTATTACACCCTCTTCTACCTGTTTAAATTCTCAAGAAGTTCAAGAAACCTCAGAAGATTTATATGTATTGTGGAAACTTTATAATACATTTACAAATATTTATTTGGAGTCTTTAAAAGGAAAAGCCCCAAATTGGATAAAAAAATTTACAGAATACGGTATGTCAAAGGAAGAAGTATTAGCTCACCGTATGGTTTGTCTTGCTGGTTTAGAACCCGTATCATGCAGAGTAGATTATGTATCTCTAGGAAATGAGAGAAAAATTGCGGAAGTTCAGTGGAAATCGGGTGGTCCAGGACTATTTTTTGGTATTCAAGATGTGTATTCACACGAAATTCCTTTTGATTCTCATACAAAAGAATTAGGAAATATGGTGGAACAATTTTATCAATTAATTTTACATTCAACTGGCAAAAAACAACCTGTTGCTGTTAATGCAGTTCGTGATGTCTGGTTCAATGGGGAACAATATTTACAAAACGCATACTCAAAACGTAGCCTTTTTTATATCCCACTCGATCGAGAAAAAGTAGCGGAGAGAATAACTGAAAAAAATGGAATTTTTTTTGTTACCGATAGTCACGGTAGTCGTCTTCAAATTGATTTTTTCAATGGGCAAGGGTTTACTAAGTTTTTCAAAAAAGAAAAATTAGATATTTTGGCAAAAGCTTCTATTAATGGAAAATTATGGATAGAAACTCCCCTTAATTATATTTACAGACAAAAATGGCAACTTGCACTCCCATTTTCTGAAAAATACAAAAACCTGTTTAGTAAAAAAGTACGAGATATTATTATTCCAACAGTATTAGTTTCTGGTAAAAATATTAATTTGAAGCCACTTATTATCTATATGCCAAATGTGGCAGACAGATTTCTTTCTATAAAAACAATCGATCAGATTATTGAGCTTCCAATTTCATTAAGAGAGAAGTTAATATTAAAATGTGGTGCTGGAACAGGGCAATATTACAGTGACAGTAAAGGCGTATTTAGACTAGGGGGTTCTCGATCGTTCGTTAAAAAAATAATAGATTTTGTTATGAAAAGAGTAGTCAAACTCCGGGAACCTTGGATTATTCAAGTTTATGTTGATTCTAAATATGAAATTCCATTAAGCCTCCCAGACCACCTTAATGAACAGTCTATAGTTAATGCACATGCAAGATTTATGGTTTATGGTGGAAGATTTGGAAAAAGAAAACCAGTTATCATTGGAGGTCTTGGCAATTTTGGAAAACATTGGAAAGTAACAGGAAAAGCACCAAAAAAAGATGAGTTTGGTAACTTATTAGGAACAACTTTTAATGACATGCGAGTTATTATGAAAAATTAGTATGCAAAATAATAAAAAAAATCTTTGCACATTTTATATCGTAAGACATGGAGAAACCGAGTGGAATGTAAAAAAGATTATACAAGGGCAGAGAAATGTTCCACTGAATAAAAATGGAGAAAAACAGGCAGTTGAAGTTGCTAAAAAACTTAAACATACTCAATTTCGAGCAATTTTTTCCTCAGATTTAGCAAGAGCTAAAAGCACTGCAGAAATAATTGCTCAAAAACATAACCTAAGCGTTATTACAAATGTACTGTTGCGTGAAAAAAAACTAGGTCAATTTGAGGGCAAATCTACTCAATTATTAAAGATAATGAACAAAGAATACGAAAAATTGACTAAAAACAAAAGGATACAATATAAATTAAGATTCAATATCGAAGATAACGATGATTTGATAAAGAGGTGCATTAAATTTTTCAAAGAAACCGCGCTTACACATAAAGGAAATAAAGTGTTAGTCGTCACTCACGCTGGTTTGATGAGAGTTTTGTTAATCCATCTTGGTATGGTTATACAATATGGTGGTATTAAAAATGGAGAGTATATTAAGCTTATTTCCAATGGAAATGACCTTTCTATTGTAAAAAGTAAGGAATTTTTTTTTAAGAGAAAAAATGATGTTGACATTGATCATGTTTTCAGCGAGTGATTATTTTTGAAAAAGTTTATGATAGAATCTAAATCTCCATATTTGTTGCTTGTCAGGTAACTAATAAAGTCAACAACTTGTAAAAGATTTTTCATGAAAAGCTGCGCCATTGAAGGATATTCTGCGAGTTGTTTTTTATCTATACTGGAATAATATCCAAGAATTGGAATAAAATCTAAGGCAATTATGTCAGCAATTTGCTGAAATGGGATAGGCTCATTGTCATAATACCCTTTTAAAAACATTTTTATGTTCGCGCTTAAAATTTCAATTGGTACGTTATTTCCAAGTCCAATTGCCAATGTCCTTGAAACCATTTTCCCCAAGTCTAAGACAGCTGGCATTGAATGCATATCGTTATCGATAAAGTAAAATTGACTACTGTTTTGAGCCAAAAGAATATTCTCAGGTTTAACGTCTCCGTGCCCCCATGTATCTTTTGGTAAATTAAAAATATCCGAAGAGATTGTTTTTTGCATAGAAGCCGCTAACTTATCAGTAACGTCATTTAGCTCTGAGGGATCTAAATATCCTTTTGTCACGAGAATACTGAACACTTGTTTAATTCCCTCAGGAGTTGCATATTTATTCTTATAGATTGTCAATCTATCCAATTTACCTTCAGAATCTTCTTGCACTTCATGAGGAATTTCTGTAATTCTAAGTTCGTCGTGCCAATGTCTCAGCGATTTTCCAATTTCTTCAAACGGAATAGCCTCTGCATTATTAACAATTGCTTCTTCCAAAGTCCTTCCTGGTAAATATTCATAAAATGCTACGCCATTTGAAAGTTGAAGTGGAGAAGGGGTTATATTTGGAAATTTTTGATGTAAAAATTTATTTCTTCTATATTCCTTGGCTATATCATCATTTTCTTGATAAACGATATCGACCAATCCTGCAGCTCCATAAGGAGCATATTCATCAATTAGTCTCGATTTTATTGAATTAAATGCAAGCTTGGCAACAGCATGTTCTTCTCCAAAAGATACATATCTCAAAAAACTAGTGAGATCGGGTACAAAAGCCTCGACTTTAATAGGTAAGTCGTTTCTTAATCCAAAAGATTGCCTAGTAGCGATTTCAACTCTTTTATCTACTAATCGATTTAAACCTTTCTCAAAATCTACTCTAATAATTGACCCAATTTTATCTGAAGCTCTTGACTTTCTTTCTCCGCTCATCGATCAATTATACTATTACCATGCAGAAAGTACAATATTTAGCAAGTTACAAAAAGCTAAACAAATTAATATGCACCTCAAAAATAATCAATACCGAATTTACAAAAAACATAGAAATGTAGTAAAATTTCTTACCGAGGAAAAACATATAGACATACAAGAGGCAAATCTCGAACTTTTTAAAAAAATCCACATTCTTTTTAAAAAGAAAATTATATGAAAAATATAACAACGATTTTCTTTGATATCGATGGAACTTTGGTTGATCATAAAGGCGCACAAAATAAAGCAATCGAACAAATCAGAAAGAAATACCTGCCAAATATTCATAATAAAAAGTTCCGAAAAAACTGGCTTGAATTTACAAAAAAAAATTGGTTTCTTTTTGAACAAGGCAAAATAAATTTTCTTGAACAAAAAATAGCTCGGGTTCAAGATACTTGGAAATCGTTTAGTAAAAGCGTTGATAAAAAAAATGCGGAAAAAATAATTAATAAATATGTATCAAATTACGAATTAAATTTGACTAGTTTTCCTTATGTTTTTTCTACTTTGCAATATTTATATAAAAAAAAATATCGTTTGGGAATAATTAGCAATGGTAGTAATTCTCAACAAATTAAAAAGCTAAAAAAAATTAAAGCTTACGATTTACTTGAAAAAAAACTTATTATTATTTCCGAAAAAATTGGATATGCAAAACCAGATGTAAGAATTTTTTCCCATGCTCAAAAAATCTCAATGACAAACCCTGACCAGATTATTTTTTTTGGTGATGATATCAATAATGATATTCTTCCTGCAAAAAACCTTCACTGGGAAGTAATGCTTATGGATTATGCAAATGAATCATCTCATCTTAATTTTCCTCGAATTTTATCTTTCAAAGAGATTAAAAAAATATACTAACTTTATTTCATTGGCTTCTCTCGAAGTACGCCTTCAATATTTCTTTCGCAATCGGTCCGGCCACGTCAGACCCTTGACCGCCTTCTTCAACTAATATTGTTACCGAAATTTCAGGATTATCATATGGAGCAAAGGCGGTAATCCAGGCGTGAGGTAAACCATCTTTCGTTTGCGATTCGGCCGTACCGGTTTTACAGGCGACCTGAATTTTAGTTTTTCCGGCGATGAAATCAAACAATGGCCAGCCGGTACCTCCGATTGAACAGGCCTGTTTCATTCCTTCACGAATTAAATCGATTGTTTTTTGAGAGATAGGTAATTTTTTACATGATGATTTGTTTTGTAAGGACAATTCATGAATTGTCCTTACCTTCAACAATTGAGGTCGGCACAAATATCCTCCGTTAGCAAATACATCTGTTACCAAAGCCATTTGTAAAGGAGTTGTTCCAACATATCCCTGACCAATGGATAAATTATAAGTATCACCTAGATACCAATTTTCTTTTAATACTTCTTTTTTCCAAAAGGACGAGGGAATAATACCTTCCTCTTCATCTAAGCCAATTTTTGTAAGTTTTCCCAATCCAAAAATATCAGACCATTTCTTGATCTTTTCTACACCGGTTTTTTCCCCGACTTTATAAAAAAATATATCATTAGACCTTCTAATAGCTTTTACTAAATCGACCATTCCCTCAACCTTTCCATATTGTAGAAAATACCAGTTTCCAAAAGTGGTAGCTCCCGCCTTAATGCTTCCCTTATCTTCGATCTCTGTTTTTTCGTCAATAGCTTTTTCTTCCAGTCCCGCCGTTGCTACTACTAATTTAAAAATTGATCCGGGTGGGTAAATTCCTTCTGCAACACGGTTAAATAAAGGATCGTCTTTATTGGTTAAATAGCTTTGTATATTAATATCTGAATTGTCTTCAAAATCTTGAGAACTAAAAGAAGGCGAGGAAACACTGGCCAATATTTCTCCGGTTTTTGGATTGGTTACGATGATCGCCGCCTTTACGTTTTTTACCAATTCATAACCCTTTTTTTGCAATTCCAAATCAAGAGCTAATTGAATTTTTTCTCCAGGGATTGGGGGAATAACATCAACAGTTTTTAAATATCGTCCTTGAGCGTCGATTTCCACTAATTTTTTCCCGGGTCGTCCCCGTAATTGGCAATCAAACAATTTTTCTATTCCTTTTTTTCCGGTCCGATCACCAAGCTGGAGTTTATATTGGCAGATATCATTATTAAGATCATGAGTATCTGCAATTTGGCGGTAGCCAATCAAGGGAGCTATCGCTTCAGGGCTTTGGTAAACTCTTCTTGAAGTTATTTTTTGATTACTATCTAATAGTCCCGGCTCAATTTTTTGATTAATGTTAGGAATCAAACTTTGTGCTAAAGTAAAACCTTTTCTATCAACTATCTCTCCGCGTGGGGCCTCTATAATAATTTCTCGAAGTCGATTTTGCTCAGAAAGTGTTCGATAATAACTTCCTTTGACGATTGTTAGTTGAAAAAGTCTTAAAAATATAATGATTAAAAAAAGAAAGATTATTACAATATATGTAAAAAAAACATTTTGAATCAATTTATTATCAGGTGAAAAAAAATTAAGTCCTTTTGAATCACCTTTTTGAAAGAATGGGAGTTTAGTCATATTAGCTTATAAAATATCCCTGCGTAAAATATCCTAACAACAATATATGTAAAAATAAAAAGATTAATAAAATTAAATATTTAACAAAAACATTTTTTATTTGGGCAAGATAGATAAAAAAAGATAAGGAAAACAAAGAATAGCGGGGGATGGAGGAGAAGGTGCCAGTTAGTGTGGGGAGGATGAGATTGGCGAGAGAAAATAAATTAAGCCCTAAACGATCGTAATTTTCAATTTTCAATTTATACCCCTTCGCTGAAGCTACGGAGTACAGGCAATTTTTGATCAAATCTAAAATCAAAATTATTAAAACAAAACTAAAAATACTAAATTCAGCAACCGCAACATAAAAACGTGAATCGTGAGCGGCGGTAACAAATATTTTAAAATATCTCCAATAAACCTGGGGCAATAAAATTAAATGGGATGACCGATTAGCCCCAAATATTGGTTGGGAAGTTAAAAAGAAAAAAGGATCGCCAGTAGTTTTGAAGAGATAAAAACAATAGATTCCTAAACCAATAAGGGGAGAAAGGATTAGTAGTAAGTATTTAGTATTAAGTATTAAGCGCTTGTCATCCCCGCGCAGGCGGGGATCCAGTCTATAAATTTCATTTTTATATTTATTAATAAAATGAAAAGCAATTGGTATTGTTAAAAACACCCCGACTAGTCTCGTCGTTGATGCTAAAAATGCTAATATAAAAACCAATAAATAATTTTGTTTTTTTAGAAAATATAAAGTAGATACAACCAAAAGAAAAAATAACCCCTCGGTATAAACAGCGCCAAAGAAAAAAGAGGTGGGGAAGGCAATCAAAAATAAGATAGATAGAATCGGATAGAATCGGATAGAATCGGATGAAATTAGACGTAGATATTTATAAAAAACAAATAATCCTAAAAGAAACAAAACATTTGAAATTATTAAGCCAGTCAGGAGTTGATTATTTGAAAAAAATGGGGTTAAAAATTTTATCAGCATAGGGTAAAGTGGGAAAAAGGCTTGTTCGTACTGAGCATAACCATCGCGGGCAATAGAAATATAGTGAAGACCGTCAAAATTAGCTAAAGCCGAAACCCAGGACGGCAAATTGAACCCCGGCAGTTGATCTTTATAAGGAAAAAAACCAAGATAAGGAATTACTTTTTGACTTAAAAAAATTATTAAAAAATCTAAAATCCTCCAGATTAAAAAATATATAAGGATCATAGCAACATTATAAGAGATTTTGATAAAATTAAGCTATCAATACAGAGCGTAGCTTAGATGGTAAAGCGTCAGGCTGGGGGTCTGAAGACCAGGAGTTCAAGTCTCCTCGCTCTGACTTTAGGCTGTTAGGACAAGATAAACAAATAATACTGTTTTATTTTAGAAAATAAATTAGATCAAATGAACTCAAAATAATTAAAAAAATTATTTTTTCCATTAGAAGAGTTTGTTTTTTATATTATGATTTTTGCCTTAGGTTTGCTTGCTTGGTACGAATTCTTTGACGATGATAGGAAATAATGGCTTGACATTTAATATCAAACCATTATAATTATATATATGAAAACGGTTAATTTACAGATACCAATAAGCGAAGAGTTGAGATTATCAGCTCAGGAGGCGGCAATTGAGCAGGGATTTTCTTCAATCCAGGAAGCAGTGAGAATCTTTCTCAATAAACTGGCCCAGAAGACAATTGAGGTAGTTTTTACTCCAAAAACGATAAGACTAAGTCCACAAGCAATAAAAAGATACAATAAGATTGCCATAGAGATTGAAAAAGGAGAAGGAATCTATAAGGCCAAGGATGTTGATAATCTAATAAAACAGCTAAAATCATAAACATGGAAATTCTCTATCAGAATAGCTTCAAAAAATCATTTAAGAAGAGATTTTTACATAATAAAAAGCTTGTAAAAATTATCTCCGAAAAAATTAATCAATTTAGTTTAAATTATAAAGATCCTCAACTAAAAACCCATTCTTTAACTGGATCAAAAAAAGGTTTTTATTCTTTTTCTGTAACTGGAGATATCAGAATTATTTTTTATATTAATCAAAAAAGGGAGGGTATCCTTATCGACATCGGAACCCATAATCAAGTTTATTAATTATTGTAGTAAAATATCTTCATATGAAACTTCTAAACATTTCAATTGAAAAACCGGTGGAAATCAATTTTATTTTAGCCCAGTCGCATTTTATAAAAACGGTCGAGGACTGCTACGAAACTTTAGTCGAGGCAGTACCAGGGATAAAATTTGGATTGGCTTTTTGCGAAGCCTCAGGTGAAAAAAAGATCAGAAAAGCGGGGACAGACGAGGAAATGATCAGTCTGGCCGTTAAAAATGCCAAGAAAATCGGGGCCGGACATTCGTTATTTATTTTTCTCCAGAATACTTTTCCAATTAATGTCTTAAACAGAATAAAAAATTTAAGTGAAATTACCCATGTTTATTGTGCTACCGCCAATCCAACGGAGGTTATTGTGGCGGAAACAAAGCAGGGACGGGGGATTATAGGTGTTGTTGATGGTGGCTCACCATTAGGAGTGGAAAATGAAAACCAAGAAAAAGAAAGAAAAGAATTTTTAAGAAAAATCGGTTATAAAACTTCATAGATTTTGGTGTAAAATATAGCCATGGCAAAAAAGAATCTTACCACAGAAGAAATTCTTCATATTGCAAAGTTAGGAAACCTGACTTTAAATAAAAAAGAAATTGAAGTATTTAAAAAACAACTATCGTCAGTCATAGAATACATAGATAAACTGCAAGAGGTTGATATAAAAGATATCGAGCCGTCAAGTCAAATAACCGGTTTAACTGATGTTTTGAGAGAAGATAAAGTCGAAGAAAGTAGAACATTGACATCTGGAGAGGCCTTAGCAAACACAAAGTCTAAAGAAGGAAATTTATTTAAAGTTAAAGCAATATTAACCGAGTAAATATGGACTTATTAGAACTGACCATAAAAGATGCTTCGGAAAAATTAAAGAAAGGAGTCTTTTCTTGTAGTGAATTAATAAAAGAATGTTTTACTACGATAAAAAAGAATGATAAAAAAATAAATGCCTTTTTGACTTTGAACGAGGAAGAGGCACTTAAAAAAGCCATAGAACGTGATGAAATGATTAAAAGTGATAAAGAAATTTTTAATAAAAAACCACTCCTTGGTATTCCAGTTGCCATTAAGGATTTATATACAACAAAAGGAATAAAAACTACTGCCGGATCAAAAATAATTAAAGATTATTCCCCTCCATTTAACGCAACTGTTGTCAAAAAGTTAATTGATGCTGGAGTAATAATAATAGGTAAGACAAACCAAGATGCTTGGGGTCATGGATCATCTGGTGAAAATACAGATTATGAACCAACAAAGAATCCTTATGACCTAAGCCGGGTCCCTGGAGGATCAAGTAGTGGATCTGGTGCGGCCGTTGCCTATGGAGCCGCTTTAGTTGGGACGGGGACCGATACAGGAAGCTCGGTTAGATTACCTGCAGGCTATTGTAACTTGGTTGGACTAAAGCCTACCTATGGGAGAGTTTCCCGTTACGGAGTTATTGCAATGGCTTCATCTTTTGATACGATCGGTCATATGACAAAAACAGTTTATGATAATGCAAAAGTACTAGAGGTTACTGCAGGATTAGATCCTTATGATAGTACAACATTTCCAATAAAAGTTGGTCAATATACCAAAGTCTTGGGTCAAAATATTAAAGGATTAAAAATTGGACTGCCAAAAGAATACTTTGTTCGAGGTTTGGATAATAAGATAAATAACTCAATAAAAGATTCATTAAAAGTACTTGAAAAATTTGGGGCAATAGTCAAAGAAGTTTCTTTACCTCATACGAATTATGCAATGGCCGCTTACTATATTTTGGTTCCATCGGAAGTGAGTTCCAATCTTTCAAGGTATGATGGAGTTAGGTATGGAGGAACAAGAGAAATGTTTGGTGCCGAAGCAAAAAGAAGAATAATGTTGGGTTCTTATACTCTTTCATCAGGTTATTATGACGCTTATTATTTGAAAGCCGCTAAAGTAAGAACTTTAATTAAGCAAGATTTTGAAAAAGCATTTAAAGAAATAGATATTCTAATTGGGCCCACTTCTCCAACATCCCCTTTTAAATTAGGGGAAAAAGTGGATGACCCTCTCCAGATGTATCTTTCAGATATTTTTCTGTGTCCGGTCAACTTAGCTGGCATCCCAGGATTAAGTGTTCCAAGCGGGTTTGTAGATGAGCTTCCGGTTGGAATGCAAATAATCGGCCCGCAATTTTCTGAAGAATTACTTTACAAAGTGGCCTATCTTTTTGAACAAGAAACTCAATATTATAAAATTAGGCCAAAGTTTAAAAATGGATAAAAAATATCAAGTCATCATCGGCATGGAAGTACACGCAGAGTTGAAAACCCACTCCAAGATGTTCTGTGGCTGTAAAAATGACCCATTTCATGCAGAAAAACCCAATATCTATACCTGTCCGGCTTGTTTGGGGTTACCCGGAGCTTTGCCGGTGGCAAATAAAAAGGCGATCGAATGGACAGTTATGTTGGGATTAGCTTTAGGGTGTAAAATAAATAAATTTTCAAAATTTGACCGAAAGCATTATTTTTATCCCGATCTTCCCAAAGGTTATCAGATTTCGCAGTATGATCTACCTTTTTGCTATGACGGAAAAGTTAAAACGTCTTTTGGACCAGTCGGTATTACCCGAGTTCACCTGGAAGAGGATACCGGAAAATTAATTCATCAAAAGGTTGATGGACGCAATGTCAGTCTAATTGACTTTAACCGTTCAAGCGTTCCTTTGATTGAGATTGTCACAGAGCCAGAGATCTATTCATCAGCCCAAGCAAAAGAGTATGCTAAAAAACTTCGCCAGATTATTCGTTATTTGGATATTTCAGACTGTGATATGGAAAAAGGAGGGATGAGACTCGAAGCAAATATTTCATTACAGAAAAAAGGAGAGACAGAACTACCGAATTATAAAGTTGAATTAAAAAACATTAATTCTTTTAGATTTTTGGAGCGGGGAATTGAATATGAAATTAAGAGGCAAAAAGAAATACTTGAAGCTGGGAAAACCCCAGATCAAGAAACTCGGGGATATAATTCCGAAAAGAATATTACTTACACTCAAAGATCTAAAGAAAATGCTGCAGATTATAGATATTTTCCTGACCCAGATCTACCGCCGATAAGATTTGATGATAAGTGGTTTGGGGAGATCAAATCCTCAGTTCCCGAGCCATTAGACTCAGTTTTCAACCGTTGGGAAAAAGATTATAAAATTGATAAAAAATTGACAGAGCTTTTATTTGAAACTGCTGGAGAATCCAAGAAGTTTGATAAAGTATTTTCAGGTTTATCAGATCAAAAGCTACCTGTAGATAAATTCGTCAATGCTATTGTTAATAAAAAATTATCGGTAGATATTTTTGGAGAAAAAGTTGAGGAAATTATTAATACATATAAAAAATCGGTTCAAGTTGATGATGTGACCGATGAAGATCTCAAGAAGATAATCACAAAGATTATTAAGCTCAATCCGAAAGCGGTTGAAGACCTAAAGGTCGGCAAGACCCAGTCAATTAACTTTTTAGTCGGACAGGTGATGTGTGAGGCGAAGAAAAAGATTGAATTTAACCGACTAGTCAAACTTATTCAAGAATTGATTAAATAATCTGAAATAAAAAAGATTTTATTGTGTTTGATTCCACTGATAACTGACCGTTGAGAGATATGGAAAAAGATTTATATAGTATGACTGATCAAAGACAATAAAAACAGAAGGCTTAGAAGTACTTGCCCATTTTCTGTTATTTATCAGGCTCGTCAAGGCTACTAAATTACCAGTAATTTTTATTCCCTGATCTACAGTTGTCCCCAGATTAATATTTGGAGCAACAAAAATACCACGAGCTTCAGTGGTACTATTGGCAAAAGTTATTGTTCCTGTGGTTAAGAAAGCAATAAAACCACCAGTAGGATTAAAAGTTGTCGGGTTAAAATTCAAATTACCATTAATTACCAAAACAAGACTCCTATTATTAAAAATAGATTTATTTGTGTCGTCAATTGTTATTGGGCCGGTCAACACCAATACTTGCTTATCATAGTCCTCCGTTGTAATGTCATTTATATCGGTCAAAGTTTTAAATTCTTTTCTTGATTTAATATAATTTAAAAAATTTGAAGGAGTCATAGAAACAGTTTTAGCCATAGTAGCCTGCCATCCTTTTGTCGAGGAAAGGTCTCCATTTAGTTCAATTGAACTAGCTGATACAAGCCCTGGGTCATAGCCAGCTGAGGCAATATTAAAATACCTTGTCCCATCGTCGTCACTATCGTAGGCAGCAATAGTCACAGGAATAGGATTATAAAGATTATTAGTGGAAGAAAAAGAAGTGTTTTTTAATTTAATCCAACTTAATGGACAAGTACAACTTGTAGAACTCGTACAATCAGGGAGTCTACACCTTTGACTGGCTCCCGAGGTGTAACAGGTTAGTCCAGAAACACAAGCACTTGGCCCCAAAGCGCAGGATTGATTACAGGTATACGGACAGGAACAAGCAGGGTCAGATGAGCAGGAAGCTTTACGACAAACATTTTCAATACAGCTAAGCCCAGCGGCACAACCATCTGGGTTTAAAGAACAATTTTGGTTACAAGCGTATTGAGCTTGAGAATAGTTAAAAGAAGGCAGAAATCCAAAAAATAATAATAAAACAACTGTAAATAAGATTATTTTTTTTGTTAACATCTTATTAGAAGAGTAGCAAAATTTAATTACAGTGTCAACAATATGGTTATTATATTTCTTTTAGCATTAATTATTATAATTGAGGGGATTGGAACAATTATTCCTCGAGAACTAATTTTTTATTTATATTTAATTCTGCCGGTGATTTTTTTTATTCAATTAATAATTAAAAAAAAATCGGTTATTTTCCCAAAATATCCTTCAATAACCTTTGGATTTTTTTTAATATTGAGCTTTATCTCAGCAATTTTTTTTTCTGTTGACAAACAAATTTCCTTTGAATTAGCTCTTTTTTATCTATCCTCATTTTTGATTTTTATTTTTTTCTACAACAATAAAAAGTTAGCTAAAAAATATATTAAGTTAATAATTTTTATAGGATCGACAATATTTACGCTTATTTATTTATTTAGATTGAATACCAGCCCAATCGACGGCTATCAACTCGTGGTTTCTTACTATGGTCATATTCACAATCATCTTGGAGACTTTTTGGGATTAGGACTGATAGTTTTTATTTATTCCTTAATTATTAAAAAAGAAAATAATTGGTCTTATTTACTTATATTATTTTTTCCTTTTTTTATGCTTTCTTTTTCTCGGACGGCTTATGTTGCCTTACTAATTACTACATTTTTTATATTAATAAGAAATAAATCAATCAGTTTTTTTTCTATAAAAACAACGTTCGTTATTATTTTAGTCATTTTATCAATGGTTTTCTTCTTTGCAACTGTAAAAGAGGCCGATAATAAAACAATAGTCGGTAAATTAAATCAGTTATTATCTGTGAAATTTAACCTGCAGAGTAAAGATTTTACGGCTAGAAGGCTGACATATTTAGAACAGGGATTAAAAAGTTTTGTCGACCACCCATTATTTGGAGTCGGTCCAGGTAATTTTGGTTATTCATCCAAAAAATATCAATCGGAAAAGTCTCAATGGTATGAATTTACAACTACCGATAATGCCCACAATTTGTCTTTGGATATATTATTTGAAAGCGGAGGATTGGCTTTTATCTTTTTTGAACTATTTATCATATTACTTTTAATTAGTATCTTCAAAAAAAACAACCTACAAAATTATCTACTACTATACCTTTTGATAAATTTCCAGACAGACTATACCTATAAAATCTATTCGGTATTTATCCTGTTTATGATATTGGCGGCAACAGTTTACGAAGAAAAAACGTCAAAAGCGAACCAATCTTTTATCTTTAATTTGTTTTCAATATGTTTGTTGTTTATCGTGACCTCTATTTTAACAAGTGGAATTTTTTTGAGATTAAATAAACTTAGTTTAAGTCTAGCTTTTTATCCATTGAACAAAGAAGCCTATCGACAAAAGATAATTCAAGATACTGCCAAAGAAGGGTGCTTGGAAGCGGACAAATATGCAAAGAACTATTATTTCGTATCTTCCGGATATTTACCCACCCTACAACTGCTATCGAGTTACTATGAGGCCTGTAGCAACAAAAAAATGGCTATTTATATGTTGGATAAGGCCGTTGAAGGCAACAGGTTCATTAATTTTAACATCGTTAAAAAAGATTATTCACTAAAAAAAGAAATTTATGGGCAAAAATCAGCCGAAGCTTTTCTTAGATGGGTACTAAAGGGGTACGGCAACTTAAGATATGTTTCCGAATTTAGACAAAAAGTGTCTGATTTTTGCCGAAATAATAATGAAAATGTATGCAAAAAAATGCGCTGGTGGTAAGAATTTTTTGGTATTAAGAAAATAAATGTTTTAATTCGGTAATAGTTAAGCGTTTTTCCTTTTTTAACTTCCTGATTTCATTTATTCTTTTAATCGCCTCACTGTCATATAGTTGATATCCTCCTGCAGAAAATTTCTTGACCTTAAGAAGCCCAGCTTTTGTCCAAAACCTTATTGTTGACACATTCTCTGTGGTTTTATTTGCCAGTTCCCCGATTTTCATAAGTTTTTGTGAGATAGTCGTTATTTGTTTTTCTTTTGTTCCCAAAGCTTTTAGATATATATCAAGAGAATTATTGACTGATCCAAACATAAAAAAATAATAATCAGCCAGATCATTTGAAAGCTGTCCCTTTTCAATACTATCGATGTATTTTTTTCTATCTTCTTTATTTATAATTACCGGCGGATATCCAGCGGTTATTAAAATAAGATTCATGAGCAAACGGGCTGTTCTGCCGTTACCGTCAATAAAGGGATGGATTGTGACTAATTTAAAATGGGCATCAACGGCTATTTTGACAATATTGTTTTTTGTTTGATGAAGCCAGTTGATAAGCTCTTCCATAAGATCAGGAACTTTAAAAGGATTAGGCAGTGTCACTGTTGATCCAGCAATACGAACAGGAATATTCCTATAAATGCCAGCATCAATAGTATTAATATCCCCTAAGATGATGGCATGAATATCGAGAATAGTCCTTTTATCAATTTTTTTGATACTCTGGAGATTTGATTCTTTAATATATTGATACGCTTTCGCATGGTTAATTGCTTCAAGATGTTCAATAATGGATTTCCCCTTGACAGTTATCCCTTTTTCCACGATTTGAGCGGTTTCTTGTCTGGTCAAAGTATTGCCTTCAATGGCGTTAGAGGAATAAGTAAGCTCAATCTTATACCACTCATCAATATTAGTAATTAGAGCCATAGGAAAAAACTTAAATCCATCAAGCGTATTCTTTTTTTCTAGGATAATTTTCAGTATATCTTTCATATAGATGAAGTATAAAGTATTACTTCATGGTTGTCAATATACCTTTATCCCAAGAGAAAAATTCGGACCGTCTATAGCCCAGTAATGAAAATTTTTCTCGAAGATCTTTATTTTCTAAAAAATTATTTATTACTACAGATAACCGGAGTTTTTGGTTTTAAAGCCTTAATTACAGGGAATTAATTTATTTTTGGTTAAGTAATTAAACACATCTTCAGCTATTTTTTGATGGCCTGCCTGGTTTGGGTGTCCGTCAAGTAATCGATATTTTTTATCGGTAAAATCATAACTAAATATATCAACCTGTTTTGGTTTGCTGATATTTTTTAGAATTTCCTGATGAGAATTATTTAAATTAATAACTACAATATTCTTGTTATAAAAATCAAAAATCCTGTTAAATTCCTGTCTCAATATTTGATATATGGTCTTTATTCCTTTTTTTCTTTCCAATTCATCTAATGCAGTTCTGAAACAATAATGACTAGTTTGTTTTTCTAAGGTGGGGTTGGGATTATTTTTTGTACAGTTGTTATAAAATTCTCGCATCAATTCATTAATTCTTCTATCATCTACAAGCATCCACAAAATTAAATCGGGGTGATATTTTTGGCCTCGTATTTTATATCTTTCAACCTCATATTGAATATCATATCCATAAACTCCTAAATTGATCACTTCAAACGCAGTATTTAAACACTGAGTGTTAAGTCTGTCTTCTAAAAGTTCTGGGTAATTATCTTTTGTGTTAACGTTTTCACCAAAAGTAAAAGAGTCCCCAAGAGTAATGATGCGAAAAACATTTTTTGGCTTTTCTATTTGATAATTAATCCTTTCGTTTAAAGTATCATTATTAATGGTGTATTTTGGTACAGACGAAAGCCAATCTTTACGCACTTCCTGAATAGAATTAGGCTTTGGTTCATAAAAATATTTAAGAGACTGAGTTCCTTTTACATTTATACTGTTTTTATCAATGTATGCTATAGAGATTTTTTTGTTAAAAATCTGTTGAAATATCTTAAAACCAAGAAAAAAGATTAAAGCAGATTGGAGTATTATTACCATAATAATATTTTTTGTTTTCATATCACCAATACCCCATATTCCTTAACTTCTCCATTGTTTTTTCTTTATCGTATTCCCGTCCTGACCTTTCCGTGCCTCCTTGAACCGCTTTATTAGTAAATGGTTTTTCACCAAGCGACCGGTAACCCTTTTTATATAAAGAAACATAGGGAACTTTATACTTATTTGTATAGTCCCAGACATCTTTTTCAGTAAAGTCCAAAATCGGATGGATACGGACATGATTTTTTCTTTGTGAGAAATATTTTTCTTTTGATCTGGCCTGATGTTCATCCCGACGGATTCCAACTATAAAAGCATCAACATCATATTCTTTTAGGAAATTATTAATTGCGTTAATTTTCATAATTCTTGACATTTCCTTCTTTTTTTCAAGGTCGTTTTCTTTATAAAATCTTTTCATATCATCACTGCTATGTTTTTCGATTATTAAATCCAAATTCCATTGTTTTTTAATTTGTGCCACAAAATTATAGATTTCCTGAAATTCCATTGTTGAATCATTAAACATTACTTTAAAAGGAATCCAGCCGTTAAAATATGTCCGGACTAGATGAAGGACAACCGTTGAATCCTTGCCGCCGGTCCAGGCAATAACAACTTCATTTTTTTTAAATTTTTTGGTCGCTTCTCCAATAATCAAGTAAGCTTTCTTTATCTTCTCTTCAAGTAATTTTTTCATCTTATATAATTATCTAACTATGGATCTATTCTGTCAAACCTGTGTAAAAAACAGCCACAACTTTTATTATATGGGCTATATTGACCCAGGCACAGGCTATGTTTTTAGCTCAATCGTGCCGGTTATTTTAGGATTTTTGGCAACATTTATTGTAACTATCATGGCGTTTTTTGCAAAAAGAAAAAATTTAATCGTTCTTATAATTATCATCGCTCTTATTGCTACAATGATACTTATGTTTAATAAAAAAACAATAAGCAATAAAGCTAAGGGCCGGGTAGTAATTTTGGGGATTGACGGAATGGATCCGAATATTTTGTCGCAAGCAATTGAAAAAAAATTAATGCCAAACTTTAAAAAACTAAAGGAAAAAGGTTATTATTCAGAATTACAAACCACTATTCCTCCCCAGTCGCCGGTTGCCTGGGCCAGTTTTGCCACCGGAACCGATCCATCAGAACACGGAATCTATGATTTTATTGTCCGCGACCCTAAAAATTATCAACTTGATCTGGTCTGGATGGAGAATATAAAGTCGGCGATTAGGGGAGAAACATTTTGGCAAAAAGCCGGGAAAAACAATATTGACACAACTGTTCTATTCTTACCTAATACTTTTCCACCAAACAGTCTTTATGGTCGGATGATCTCTGGTATGGGAACCCCGGATATACTGGGGACCGCCGGTAAGTTTAGTCTTTTTACAACTAAAAAGCTGAATAAAAACAGCCGGGGGAATCAGGTAAGTTTGGATAACATTGAAACTCAAATGGTCAATATACCAGGACCAAGATATCAAGCTTTTAATGAAAAAAAGGTTACGAATATTCCTTTAAAGATCCAAAGAAATAAGGAAAAAAAAGAATTAATTTTGATAGTTCAAAATCAAAAAATAATTCTCAAGGAAGGAAAATTTTCCGATTGGATAAAACTTGAGTTCAAGATAGATTTTTTTACCAAAATTAATGGAATTGCAAAATTTTACTTAAAACAGCTATCTCCTGATTTAGAGATATATTTATCACCAATAAATTTTGATCCCTCTAAACCGATAAAAGATATTAGTTACCCAAAAGCGTATTCAAAGGACTTGGTAAAAGAATACGGGTTATTCTACACCCAGGGACTACCTCATGATACCTGGGCTTTAGAAGAGGGAGTATTTGATGACAGGGCCTTCCTCGAAAACGCCGAGTCAATTTTTAAAGAAAGGGAAGTTATCTATTTTGGGGAGCTTGTAAAACAAAAAACCGGTATATTTTTTAGTTATTTTGGTATTACAGATACAATCTCACATATGTATTGGAAAGATCCTGAAGTTATTTTTAAATTCTACAAAAAGATTGATGATATCGTCGGCAAAACGTTGTCCAAACTTAATAAAGAAGATACTCTGATTATATTATCCGATCATGGTTTTGCCGGATTTGATTGGGAGTTTAATCTCAACAGTTGGCTTCGTGACGACGGCTATCTGGTCTTAAAAGACGGAGCCGAAACAGGTGGAACGCTTTTGGATCAAGTAGATTGGGAAAAGACCAAAGCTTACGCTATCGGTTATAACGGGGTATATCTAAATCTTAAAGGAAGAGAAGAAGGGGGGATCGTTGAAAAAAAAGACAGTCAAGCCCTAGAAGAAAAACTTAAAAAAGACCTGCTTCAGATTATAAATCCGAATGATAATTCAAAAGTAATAAAGAACGCTTATACTAAAGAGGAGTTAAAAATAAAAAACGACGACTCTAATTCTCCAGACCTGTTTGTTGGTTATTTTAAAGGGATAAGATCTTCCTGGGATACAGCGGTCGGGGCAACTCCGAAAAATATATTTAATAAAAGAGTTGATAAATGGTCCGGTGACCACCTTTTTGACGCCTCAGAAGTCCCCGGAGTATTATTGTCAAACAAAAATTTGAAGTTGAAAAATCCCCAGATAACTCAGATTATGCCTTTTGTTTTGAAACTGTTTAAATATGAAAATCGTTAAAAAAATCTTTCTTCCCTTGGCAATAATAATGTTTTTATTTATTATTTATTTTTTATATCAAAAAATCATTTTTAACAACAAAGCCGGGAATTTAAATTTAATATTAATTTCTGTTGACACTTTAAGACCTGATCATATGGGAGTTTACGGTTACAACAAAAATACTACTCCAAATATTGACAAATGGGCCAAAGATGCGTTTGTTTTTACGAACGCATATACCATTATTCCTTTAACGTATCCTTCTTTTACAGCTTTAATGACTGGAAGATATCCTATTGAAACAAAGATCATAGATAATGCTGATGGTCCAATGCAAAATAATATAAAAACTTTAGCTGAAAATCTTAAAAAGAAGGGATATGCTACAGGAGCATCAGTTACAAATATGGCTTTGGACTCAGAATTAACAAATATAAATCGAGGTTTTGATTACTATGAAGTAAATGAAGACGAAAAAGAGGTTATGGGCTCTCTTGACTATTTGGATAATGGGTTTAATTGGATTCGCGATAACAAACAAGTACCGTTCTTCTTTTGGCTTCATATAAAAGCTCCTCACAGACCATATTATCCACGAACTCAGTTAAGAAATATATTTAGTAAATCATATAAAAATACCATTGAAGGGATAAATTTCAGCGAAGCGAGAAGCAGACAAGATGAGCTGGTCAAAAAAATAAAATGTTATAAGCAAGACGGGATTAAAGATGAAAAATATTTAGAGGAGTTGATTGATACATATACTCGTCTTTATGATGAAGATATTCTCAATGGAGATTATATATTCAAACATATTATCGACTACATTAACAAAAGTGGTCTGAACAAAAATTCAATAATTGTGTTTTATGGCGATCATGGAGAAAGCATGGATCATGATTATTATTTTAGCCATGGAAGAGTAATTTATAACTCTAGTGTCAAAATTCCTTTAATGATAAAGCTTCCGAATAATGAAAATGGAGTGATTGATTATTTGATAGACAATACTTCAATTCATAATATTATAAGTAATTTGTTATTTAACACAAATAGAGCCCATTTAAGTTTAAAAGATATAGATAGCCTAGTAAAAAGATATAGCAAAGATGAAATTTATATTATGGACAATGCGGCAACAAAGGGGGGTATTGTTAATAAGAGGTATAAGTATATTAAGACTCTAAGAACTTTTAAGGATGACTGCCTAAATAAATACAGTGAGGAATTTTATGATTTAAGTTTAGATAAAGCCGAAAATACCAATTTAATTAGCCAGATAAAATATAAAGAAATAATAGACAAACTTAGAGAAGATTTTAAAACTAATTTTTTCAAATATTTTCCAATGAAAGAAAAAGATATAAATAACTCTCAAGATAAAATAGATAAATTAAAGAGTCTTGGCTATTGATGAAAAATATTAATGATTATTTTCTTGTAATTCTTTAGCATTTTATCTAATGAAAAATATTTGGCTCTTTCCAAGGATTTTTTAAAATAAAAATTATATTTTTTCCCATCTTTTAATAAGTCATTCATAGCTTTTGCCATTGCTTTCTCATTGCCAACAGGTACCAAAACTCCATATCTTCCATTGTCTAATATTTCAGATGGCCCATAATTAGTGTTAGTTGATATAACAGGAACGCCATAACTCATAGCTTCTAAGATTACTGTTGGAAAACCTTCGTAATTTGAAGAAAATAAGAATAAATCAGTGGTAGCCAGATATTGCGAAACGTTCTGTTTCCAACCAATAAGATGAATTTTTTTTGATAATTTTAAGCTTGAAATCAAACTTTTCAGATTTTTTTTTATTTTTCCGTCACCTATAATCAACAATTCAGAATTTTTAAAAATACGAATGAGGATTGAAAAAGCTTTTATTAAGGTAAAAAAATCTTTTTGTTTATCAAGTCGTCCTACAGAAATAATTCTTTTTATCTTATTTATTTTATTTTTTATAGAAATTTTCTTCAAATTAATTCCGTTATAAATTGTTTGAACGTTATCTAGAAAAAAATAACGTCTCAAATCGTTTGAAATATTTTTAGATACCCCAATATTAATATTGGCTTTTTTATATAACAAACTGACCAATATCTTCAATATAATATTAAGCCAATAAGAAGCCCTATTTTTGAAGGTTGTCAAAATATTGTTATGGCTTGTTAAAATAAGTCGAAGTTTTTTGTTAAAAAGATACTTAATTATTGACAGTTGAATATTGACATAATGGTTAACTGATAACACAACATCAGGTTTATTTTGAGAAATTATATCTTTTAGCCAAAAAATTTCTTTTACAAAAACCAAAATATTACTGTAAGAAAAATAATATTTATTTGGATAATAATTTTTATTATGTAAAAAGATCATATTAGCCCTTATTTTCCTGTAAGTGGGTCTTTCTAAAATAAGAGTAGTAGTTTTTAAGTTTATTAATTTTCTTAATTTCAATAAATTAAAAATGTAGCTTCCTGTCCCACCGTCTATACTTTTTGCAACAATTAATAACTTCATTTATATCAGATATTATTTTCAATAACTTTTTTTAATCCGGTTTCTAACGTGATTCTAGGGTTTAAACCCAGTATTTTTCTTATTTTACGAATATTGGCAAAAACGATAGGTATTTCAATATCTAAAATAGACTTATTATTTATTTGGATTTTCTTTTTTGAGAGTTTGGCAAATAAATTAATAAAAGATTTTATTCCAACTGGTTGTGATTTTCCAATATTAAAAACTTCATATGATTTAAAACCATAACTTTTGATAATTTTTATTATAACTTCAATAAGATCATCAATATATGTCCAGTCGCGTTGATTATTTTTATCATTACCATATTGAGTAAAGGGGAGATTATTTTTAACGCAATTTAATAAAATTGATGGTAGCATATCCTGTCTGCCTCTTGGGCCATAGATCGAAAATGGCCGGAGAACAACTGTTTTAAGATTATAATTATCCGAATAATATTTTATGATCTGTTCCATGAGATATTTTGACAGTCCATAAGGTGAGATCGGGTTTGGTGCCATATCTTCCTTAAAGGGAACAAATTTTTGTTTCCCGTAAACGGATGAAGACGAAAAAATAATCGATTTTGCCCGCGGATTATACTGTCTGATCGCCTCAAGTAATATCTGAGTACCAAGGACATTGTTTCTGATATAATCCTGAGGATTTTTTGTACTTTCCCTGACATTGGTTTTGGCGGCGCAGTGAATAATAAAGTCAAAACTATTATTTTTGAAGATAGAAGTAATAAACTGTTGATTTAAAAGATCGATTTTATAAAAAGTAAAAAATTTATTATTTTTTAATATATCTAAATTATTTAAATAGTATTTTTTATCATAAGCACCACTAAAATTATCTATTCCAACAACTTTGAATCCTTTTTTCATCAAGTTCTCTGATAGATGTGAACCGATAAATCCAGCTGCTCCAGTGATTAATATCCTTTTCATAGTATAGACGTGATAAAATATAACAAAAATTTAATGAAAATCCTACTTATTCATAATTACGGACAATATCGAGGCGGAGCAGAGACTTATTTTGAATCATTATCAAAACAACTCAAAGCAAAAGGTCATAGAGTAATCACTTATGCCCAAGACAGTCGGAAAATTAAGACATTATTTGATAAAATCACAACGGCAATTGGAATGTTTTATAGCTCCAAAACAAAAAAAGAATTAGAAGAATTAATTGAAAAAGAAAAACCTGACGTTGCCCAAATTTTAAATATTTATCCTTTAATATCGGCGACCATTTACTGGGTTCTGAAAAAACATAAAATTCCTATTATCCAGCGGATTCAAGACTACCGCTATTTTTGTCCAAAAGCTACTCTTTTTAGGAATCAAAAAATATGCGAACTTTGTCTAACTAAGCGATTTAAATATCCATCTGTAATTTATGGTTGCTATCAAAGTTCAAGGCTATCATCATTAATATTCAGTCTTTCATTCTATTTTCATCAATTAATTGGCAGTTATCAGTTTATTGATAAATACATTTTCCCTACAAAATTTGTCAGAGATTTTTATATAAAAAACGGCAAAATAAAAAAAGAAAAAACCATAATTATTCCAACATTTACCGATATTAATCAATCAAAAAGTAAAGGTTTAATTTCATTAAAAAATAAAAATAACTTTCTTTTTTTTGGACGATTAAGTGAAGAAAAGGGGATAATCAAATTACTCCAGGTATTTAAAAAATTACCCAAAATTAGACTAACAGTTATTGGTGATGGACCTTTGAAAAATGAAATTCAGCAATACTCAAGATACAAAAACATTACTATTATTGGTTTTCAACCAAGAAATATTATCTTGGAATATATCAGACAGGCAAAAGCAGTAATTATCCCATCACTTTGGTATGACGTGATGCCAAATGTGTTAATTGAATCAATATCTCAAGGAACACCTGTTATTGTTCCAAAATTTGGAGTTTTTCCGGAATTGGTGAAAGAAAATGATGGATTTTTTTATGAGCAAGACGATTTTGATAATTTGAAATCAATCATTATTCAAATTAATAGAAGAAAAAAATTGGAACTTATAAATAATCATAGATTTATTCCCGAAAGACACATCGATAAACTAATAGGGCTTTATAAAAACCTAAAATATGAAAAAAATTGATTTAATATCATTTTTATTGGTGATGTTTTTGATTAAAATCCCACCTTTTTATATATCTCCTTTTGCAACAAAATTTTTAACCAGCCACGTTTTAGCAAAGTTAATTTTAGGGGCGCTATTTATTTATTTCATTTTAGATACAAAAATAAGAACAAAATTAAATAAAAAAGTGCTTATTTTTCCACTTTTATTTTTTCTTTCCCAATCATTATCACTCATAGCCGCCAGAGATATTTATTTTTTTTTAAAAGATTACCAAAATATAATATTTTCCTTGCTAATTTTAATATTAGGATTTATTTATGGTCAAAATAAAAAAAATAAAGAAATTATTTATAATTTTATTTTCACAATAGGTATATTAATTATAACTTTAGATTTTGTTTATTTTTTATTTGCTTCCCAATTTTTGTCTTTCATAAGTATTTTCGTTCAAAAAGAAGCCTTACCGGTATATATCGTTAATCTTGAAAGAGGGAGATATAATTTGTATCTTAATACAGAGCTTTTTTTACCATTTTTTATTGGTGCGTTTTTATTTACAAAACAAAATAAAAATAAAATATTGTTTTCAATAGCAATTTTTTTAATTATATTTCTTTCTTTCGTATCAAATTTCCGCCATAGGTTGTTATTTTTAATGTTTGCATTAATCTCTTACGGATTTTTGATAGTCAAAAATAAAAACCTGAATGTAAAAAAAATATTATTAACATTTTCTGGTATTTTTGTAATAGGAGCAATATCTTCTTTATTAATAGCACGGGTATTTTTTCAACATGATATTGTTAATAGATTATTTCTTCAGGATGAGATAGAAGATGTTAAATCAGTTAATTCAAGAGTAGATAATTTAAATAAATCAATAGAATTATTTAAATCGAGCCCATTAGCTGGCATAGGTTTGGGTAATTACCAAATTTATATGAAAGATAATGGCAAATTTTATATATTTGATCCGGTAGCAAAAGAATTAAATTCGCAATCAATCAGTGATCCACACAGTATAGTTTCAAAAACTCTAAGTGAAACTGGTATGACAGGCTTAATAAGTTTAACTATTATGGTTTTATTCTATCTTAGAAGAGATATTATTTATCTGAGAGAAAACGATTCTCAGGAAATTTCTGCTTATATAATTTCTTTTTGGGGCCTTTTTATTCTTAGTCTAATTACACCCTCAATAACTTTATTTAGAGGAGGGTGGATGTGGTTTATGAGGGGAATCTTAGAGGGACAATATCAGTTACTCGGAGATACTTCACGAAGTAGTTCCCAATAAAGCTCTGTTGGAGTGCCGTCAGGATTAAATAAGTAAATTGGTGACTTAGAATAAATTTCTTTCGGATCTGGCTTATCATCAGGAACCATGGTCCAAATAACCACTCCGTGTAAATTTTCATTTTCAAGAGCTTTTACGATAGTCGGTAAGTATTTTAACATCTCTTCACTTGTACCAGTCGGGTGAAATTCCGTCATTATTATGCCTCCCAGGTCCGCAAACAAATCGGCAGTGGCATTAATTTGTTCAATGGTTGGCACTTTAGGAAATCTTGTTGCCTCCGGATTGACATCGGGCCCTTCTAACTTAGAATGCACTTCCACACCAACCAATATGTTTATATCTTCGGGTGAATTAATCCCCATTTCAGATAGTGCTTTCGCGGTCTTCTGATCAGGATCAGCCATTATCCTATTAAAAGCATTATCTCTGGCCATAACCAAGTAGGAGTGAAGTTTTTCTCGTTTTGCAGGATCGTTCATCATTTGAGCCTCATTAAAAACGATTGTATAGTTAACATTTGGATTGAGACCTTTATCGATCGGTATTTTCAGTACTTGGTAAAAATACTCGTCAAGCCAGGCATTTCCATACTTGTCTTTTAAGGGATTTGCGTCTCGGTTCCATATACCTCCTTTTTCCAATGATTCGTTAAGCTCTAAAAAAACTGACTTGCCTGACCCATTCTCGATGATTAAATCGCTTAATTCAGTAATTCTATCCTGTAATTTTTCGTCAACATTATCTGTAGTAATACTTTCATCTTTTCCCGGCTCAAAAACATAATGAAAAAGATAATTCATATTATTATTCCTGGCGATTTCCATATACTTGTCTGCGTTTCTAACGGGCTTGCCTTTTTCGGTATCAGTGCCTAGGGAGAGTATGCCTCCATCAGCGAATTTGTCTATATTAAGATAGCTGTCGCCTAAGTATTTAAAATTTCGTGATTTCATGTAGAACCCAAGTGATTTGTCGTGTGCCGCCCAATAACGCCCTAGAATTGCTTCTTGCCATTTCCATTCTCCATTTTCTCCCTGTTGGGCCATCATTAAAGCGACTCCGTCAGAAGTTCTTAAAACAGCAAAAGGAGGTAGGCCATCAGGTGTTTCTATTTCAGCTTGAAGACCGGCAGCAACTTCTTCCGGTTTGATGCCAAAAGCATTAGCAAACTGGACGATAGGCGAGTCGGGGTTAATGACATCAAACAATTCAGGATTTGAGGCTTTGGGGTCAGGGATCTGCAATCCACCAACCTCAATCATCGGCACGGGGATGGCAGTGGGTTCTGGCGTATTTGTTGGCAAACCCTGAGCTTGAACAACTTCGGATGGTTCGATAATCATACCTATCAAATCGACTAAAGAAGGTGGGGCACTAGTTTGTTGTGTTGAGATTACTTGATCTTGATTTTGGGGGATATCTATACTTTCGCCTGTTACGGAATTAATTATGGTCACCTCTTTGACCAAATTTGCGTCCTGCAGAGCCTTATTAATATTTGCATCAGCAGGTAATTTATCCAAAACAATGATCATAAAAGGCGTATTTTTTTTATTTAAATCTGCACCTTGAAATGTGATTATTGTATGATCTTTTGTTTCACTTCTGACGACGGATCCTGGTAATTGCGTATCAAAGAGGAATGATTTTATAGAAACATCAAATTCGCCTTTTATTGGATCAACATTATCATTTCTAAAAGATATAATGGGGGTTTTTGTTGAATTTTGATTTCCAAGTTCACCATTAACTACAACGTCAGTCAATGCAAATTCAACGGTATTTACGGCTCCATCGTTGCTTTTACCTTTATATTGATAAACATTTGTATCTTTTGGAGAAAAATTTAATGTTCCTACCTCATTAAGAGGATTTAATAGCAAAGAAGCATTTACTGTATAGTTTTCCAACAACACTTTATCTTTGACTGATAAATCGGCGCTTTCGTTGGAAAATATTCGTATCTCTTCGGCGGAGAATAATAAATTTTTGTTAACAACAGCAGCTTCAACACATTGTGCTAATGTAGTTGATAATAAAGATAATGCAATAGGAACCAAATAACCCGATGACCGCGAAGGTGTCCCCTCTTTGTTTGGTTGACTGATGACTTTAGCTTTCATATCTTATAGCATATATTATATCACACTATTATTTATATTCAATTTTGTCAATAGGAATAATTGTAATCTTACACAAGAATAGAAATGTCCGCCTTCGCAAGAATAGAAATGTCCGCTTTTGAATAAACAGGTTGGGATAATTTATCAAATCTGTCATTCCCTCGAAGGAGGGAATCCAGACTAAAATCACCTTATTTGTTTTTTAAAAATGTAATTATAGACTGGATCCCCGTCTTCACGGGGATGACACAAGAAACAACTTAAAAGCGGACATTTCTAATCTTGTCTGACATAGGAATAATTGTAATCCTACACAAGAATAGAAATGTCCGCCTCCGCAAGAATAGAAATGTCCGCTTTTCAATAAACCGATTGGGATAATTTAGGGTTATCAATTTAATTTTAGTTATCCCATATGCCAACCAATCTAACGGAAGCGGAAAGTTTGAAGTTAAAAGTTCTTGAAGATCTTACAGCCCAGAAAATCAAAACCAAACAGGCAAGTAAAATATTATGTCTTTCAACACGTCAAGTAAGAAGGCTCAAAAACAACTTTGAAGTAGACGGTCCTCGATCGATTATCCACAGACTTAAAGGAAAGGTTGGGAATCATAAGATAGATGACGCAATAAAAAACAAAGTAATAGAAACAATTAGAGAAAAATACTCTGATTTTAAACCAACATTTGCAACTGAGAAATTGCAAGAAAAACAAATACCTGCTCCCACCTCTCAAACTGTCAGGGTATGGATGGCTGAAGCAGGGCTATGGAAAACTCATAAACAAAAACAGGTAGAATATCGTTCCTGGCGTCCACGAAAAGACCATTACGGAGAATTCCAACAATTTGATGGATCATATCATCTGTGGTTTGAACATCGTTACAAGGACCGCAATAATGAGTCGATTGAAGTTTGTTTACTTGCTTCAATTGATGATGCAACCGGCAAGATTACTTACGCTTCTTTTGAAGAAAATGAAGGGATAATCGCGGTTTTCAACTTCTGGAAAACCTATGTTTTAGCTTTGGGTAAACCATTAATTGTCTATCTTGATAAATTCTCGACCTACAAAATTAATCATAAAGGAGCGGTTGATAATAAAGATTTAATAACTCAATTTGAGTGGGCTCTTAATAGTTTAAATATTCAACTAATCCATGCTCACTCTGCTCAAGCCAAGGGGCGGGTTGAAAGGTTGTTTGGAACCTTACAAGATAGGTTGATAAAAGAAATGAGATTAGCTGAAATTAACAATCCAGAAGACGGGAATAGATTTCTAAAAGAAGTATTTATTCCTAAATTTAATCAAAAATTTACAGTTGTTCCAAAGTGTGAAGGTGATGTTCATCGAACACTATCTTCAAATGAAGTGAACAAATTAAATTCAATCTTTTCTGTTCATGAACAACGAAAAATTAAAAATGATTTTACAATCCAATTTGATAATAATTTTTATCAGCTTGAAGAAATCCAGTTAACAACTATTAGACCGAAAGAAATCGTAACAATTGAAATTTGGTTAGATAAAACAATACATATCATTTTAAAAGATTTTGAGTTAAACTATTTTTTAATTAAAGGTAGACCTGAGAAAGTAAAAAGAACCCCAACAATACTGACAAATCACACTTTAAATTATGTTCCGCCGAACAATCATCCATGGAGGAAAGCCGGTCGAGCGGCGATTGAGGAGAAGCAACTAAAAGCGGACATTTCTAATCTTGTCTGACATAGGAATAATTGTAACCAATCTGTTTGAAGAGTGTATATGGACATAATAATGATCTTTTCCATCATCTGTCAACTTTGATTCAATTGGTATTTGTAAATTTCCGGTTTGAAGATAATTATCTTTTTTTGGAAATAAAAAATTAGGACTTAAATCAAGCTCCAACTCATCTCTTGTTTTAATTATTTTTCTTTTCTTAAAGCCTTTTTCATGAATTTTAATTTGATTATTCAACGTAAAAAAAACCCAATGAGAAACAATGTCATCATCATTTAATAAATCCATCATTTGATCCGTATATTTTGAATCAAATAGTTGATACTTTGTTTCGCCAAACATCTCTCGAAGAACATTAATATTGTTTGAAATCGAAATATCATCAGGTATGATAGTTAAAGCTCCGTCATTTTCTTTCATTGTGGTTTTTAATTTTGATAGTAGATAAGCTTTCCGTAAAGATTTAACTGCCATTAATGTTCCTGACAAACGTAAAAAGTCGTAATATTCTACTTTTTTCCCACGAAGTTTTTTATATTTATCAAACATTGTCTGAAGAATGGCTTTGTCCAATTGTAAAAAATTATCTGAACTCTGCAATTGTCTTTCAAAGGCTTTATCTATTGGCTTTTTTAAAGTTTCTTTATGAGAAGTAATATCTCTATAAGTGTCACGTAAAGAAAGAGCCATTTTCTTTTTTTCTCCATCTGTTAATTCTTTTCCGAATAGTTTTTTTAAAGTTTTTTTGGCGATTACTTCATAATCCTTTACATAAAAAAATGGTGTTAGACTAAAAAATGTTTTTTCCATTTCATAATTATCTGGCAGAACTTTTTCCTTAATTTTTCCAATAATTCTTTTCTTTTCTTTTTGAATTTCATCATAATCGGCGCTTTCATTAAGGGAAACATTTGGTTTTTTAGTTTCTAAACTATTTACTTTTGGAGCTTTTAATGCACTAAATCTTTTCATTACAGCAGTCCTTATTTCCGGATCTTCAATTGATCGGAATAACTTATAAAACATTTTTCTCGCATTTTCAATATCTTCAAATCTGAAATAAAAAAGGAATGGAGACCTGTCACTAAAAGTTTTAGCAATGATATATGAGGGCAATACTTTTCTGTCTAAAGTCCTGCCTAATTTATAAAAATTTCTATGATTTCCATCCTCAAGCAAACCGGTAATCATTTTTATTTTATTGATTTCCTCTTGTTCATTTATTTGTCTTGGCTTTTCATCGTATAATAAGTTGGAGAGGATAATATCTTCGCAATACTGCTTCAAATAACTAACGGTTTTTTCCCGAAATTTTTTGCTTGGGGTGCCGTCAATACCATAATTGTATTGTGTTTTTATATCAACCTCTTCCATTGGGTGAAGAGCAGATTTATCATCGATTGTTTTTTCAAATAACTGATATAAATTTTTATCTTGTAGTGGTTTTTTATCAAGAAATACACTTTTATAAATAAGCAACCCTTGATTAAGTTCTTTTTTTGCTTCTTCTAGGCTTTGATAAGACCTTATTCCTCTCCAAATATTATTCGATCGAATATCTGTAAGCGATTCTTTATGATATTTTTGTAATTTTGCAATTACTCCATCTAATCCAGACGTTGATCTTTCTCTATTCATACCCAAATTCTATCAAAAAAGTTAAGCTATAATTATAGCTTCCTAATTATAGCTTCCGTCTTCTCATCCTATTTTTTATATATTGCTCAACTGCCGTCACCGAGGTTAGCCAATTTCTTTTTTCCTTATAAGCTTCAAGTTTTCCTGTCCTTGCCAACAGATTAAGATATTTTTCCGAATAGGGTGTTTTCTTCGAAATTATGGACAAGGGGAAATAATTTTCTTTTTTTTTGTTTTGAGGAAGAAGAATTCTTAGATATATATTAAGTGACCTTTCAACTGATTGGGCAACAAAATTGATAAAAGATAAATATTCACTCTTATCAGCTTTGTCTAAAGCATCATAATATCGTTTTCTATCATTTTTTAAAATCATCGCTATTGGATAACCTTTTTGCATAAGAATCAAATTCATTACCAGTCTTGCGGTTCTTCCATTACCATCAAAGAAAGGATGAATAAAAACAAGCTTATGGTGAATAATTGCAGCCAGTTCGATATGATGAAGTTTTTTTTCATTATTTTTTATCCATTTTACCAACCCTTCCATGAGCGATGGTATTTCTGAAGAGTCGGGAGGAGTGTGATTGGAACCGGTGATAATGACATTACCACTTCGATACTTACCAGCTTCTTGCTTTTCAGTTTCTCTTACAATCAAGCTTTGGATACTACGGATAAAAACTTCTGATATTGTTGAACGTTTATCTTTTTCAATGAAATCATAAAGATAATTAAGAGCCTCATAATGGTCTTTTGCTTCAAGATGATCTTTTAGAGATTTCCCTTTTATTGTCAACCCTTCTTGAATTACTAAAAAAGTTTCTTTTAAAGTCAACCTGTTGCCTTCTATTGCGTTTGAGTTGTAGGTCATCTCAATTGCAAACTGTTCTCGCAATTTAGCAACAGAAATAGGCGGTAAGGGTCGAAGGCCTTGTAAAAGTTTTAGCTTGTCATCTACTCTTGCTTTTAAATGTTTTTCTAAATATGGCATATCTTAATATTTACACTATCCCATATTAAAAATCAATTGAATTTGAATTTTTTTCTTTCTCCACTCATACCCAAATTCTATCAAAAAAATGGGGTTAAGAAATTAGAAGCAAGAATTCTTCTGTTGAAACAATTTTAGTTTTTTTAATTTTTTTTAAGGGTAGAAGATGTTGTTTATCCCCGGTTATGAGGTAATCCGCCTTGGCATCAATCGCAAGAGCGAGAATTTTATTATCAGGATGATTATGTTTTATCAAGTTTAATTTTGTCTGTAGATTTACCTCTTCAAAATATTCTTTAATCAAATCTACGGCCTCTTCTATTCTTTCTTCATCAATATCAAATTTTTTTCTTCTTAAAACGTCTTTTAATTCAAAAATAATATATGGAGATGTAATTCCAATAAATTCTTTTTCTAATATCAAATCAAATATTTCACGTGGTTTACCACCAAAAAATAATGCAGAAATAAGTATGTTTGTATCGAGCACTGCTTTGATTAGATTATTTTCCTTGCCGGTACTCATGGATTATTTTATCAATGTCTTCTTCTTTTATTTTCAATTTTTTTGCCTTGTTTTCAAAATATGTAAAAAGATCAGCAACTTTTCTATCTTTGTTAATGTATCGAATAACAGCAGTTCTGATAAGATCGCTTCTGGTAGAAAATTGTCTTTCGGCAAAATCATCCATTATTTCTACGAGTTTTTTTGGTAGGGATATATTGACGGTTTGAGTATTCATATACATGAACAATACAATAATTGTATGTCTTTGTCAAGCGAAAAATTATTCTACTTTAGAAACTAAATAGTCGGTGAAGGAGAAATTATCGGTTGAGAGATAAACAGTCTTTCCCGGACTGATAATCTGGTCATTGCCAAAGACAAATTTATTATCAGTTATTTTTCCTTTAATTTTTATCTTAATCATGACGTCTCTTCGTGTTTGAGAAAAAGATTGGTCAATGACACCTTTATAAGAAGAGTTAATTGAGAATTCTTCTCCAGAAGATTTATCAAGAATTTCTATGACATTTTCTTCACCGTCAAAAAACTTATCACCAATTTTTATAGCTTCATATTCCCAACTATAGGCAAATGGTTTACTCAGATAAACAATTTTATCAATATATTTATCTTTAATTGGTTGAATGCTTAGGTCAATAATGGTTCCGGAAAATTGGGAAGAGGGGAATTCAAAATCAACCGGAGCCCCAACCCCGATGGTTGAACGGGCAAAATTATATTTCCCGGTCTTTTTATTTCCTGATACCTGGAGTTTCATCACAAGGTAAACATCATATTGATTGCTAATATATGTAGGATAATATTTGACTGATAAAATTTCGGCGATTGGTTTACCCATCAGATCAGTCTGGACATCGCCCTTCTTAATATTTTTAATAAACCAGAGGCTTGGTTTTTGAGTTGAAGCCCACCACAAGCCCTGACCCATTTTTACTCGGACATAAACATAGGTTGGTTTGGTAAAAAATAGTTTATAAGCAGATACTAAAATAACAAAAGCAATACAGGCGAGGAAGATGGAGATAAAGTAGTTGTCGAGGGCAAATTTCCAGAGTTTTTTTAATAATTTACCAAGATTCATAGAGAGATTATACTATAATTGTTCCATTAAATCTAAAATCCAAAATCCAAATGTCAAATCAAATCCAAAATCCAAATAAAGAAAAAAGATATGATTTAAAAGAAAGAACTTCTAAATTTGGCAAAGAAATTATCTGGTTTTTAAAAACTTTAAGTTATGGACCAATTAATACTCCGTTAATTTCCCAACTTGTCAGATCAGCAACAAGTATTGGAGCAAACTATATGGAAGCCGATGTAGCTGAATCAAAAAAAGACTTTCAACATAAAATAGCAATTTCTAAAAAAGAAGCTAAAGAGACTCTTCATTGGTTACAAATGATTGAAGCTGCTAATAATAATGTTGAAGAGCAGTGTAAAAGATTTTCTCAGGAAGCCCATGAACTTGTGTTAATTTTTTCGGCAATTTTAAGGAAATAATTTTTTTGGATTTATTACTTTGGATTTCAATTGGATTTTAGATTTTGTCATTTGGATTTTTTATATGGAAAATATATTTCAACGCTTAATAGCTTTAATAATATTAATTATAATTTCACCATTATTATCCTTGATATTTATTATTGTTAAATTAACCTCCAAAGGCCCCTTTATTTTTAAGCAAAAACGATGGGGGAGAGAGAAAAAATCGTTTATGATTTATAAAATCCGCACAATGATTGAAGATGCGGAAAATCAAAAATCCAAAGTTCAAAATCTAAATGAAGCCGACGGACCGGTTTTTAAAATACATAACGATCCCAGGTATACTAAATTTGGCTATTTTTTGGCCCACAGTGGGCTGGATGAGTTGCTACAGTTGGTGAACATCATAAAAGGAGAAATGGCCTTCATTGGTCCACGCCCACTGCCAACCGAAGAAGCCAAAAAAATACCAAAAAAATACGATCAACGATTTTCCGTTCTTCCAGGCATAAGCTCCCTATGGGTAACAGCTGGTGCCGATCATTCAAATTTTGATCGATGGATGAAATTAGATTTGAAGTATGTACGAAACAAAAGTTTTTTGTACGACTTTTTGATTTTTATAAAAACGATTTTTTTATTGGCTAAATTGTCTTTAAAGAGTATAATAATTACATGAAAATACCAAAATCTCTTCATAGATATTTTTGGGATGTCGATATAAAAAAACTCAATCCGGAGGGAAAACCGTATTTTGTCATTAATAGATTATTAGATAAGGGAAATCTTGAGGCTGTCAAATGGGTGAAAAAAAATTATACCGAAGACCAAATAAAAAAAACATTTACACACCTTAGAGATTTTAATCCGAAAGTGGGTAGATTCTGGTCTTTATTTTTAAAAATTCCCCAGGAAGATGTCGTATGTTTACAACCGTCTTATCTGAAAATGCGACGCGGGCATTGGCCGTATTAGGTAAAAACAGAATTTTGCCTGAAAAGACATATTTGGCTGGAGGTTCTTCTTTGGCTTTGCAATACGGCCATAGAATTTCCGTTGATTTCGATTTTTTTACTCCCACGAATTTTAAAAGCCAGGATATAGTCAAAAAATTAGAGAAAGTAGGAAGATTTATTTTTCAAGAAGCCGCGGAAAAAAATACCTTATTAGGTTTGTTTGAAGGCGTTAAATTTAGTTTATTTTTGTATGAGTATCCACTTGTTTTTAAACCGATTGAATACCTGGGAATTTTATTGGCTGATCCAAAAGATATTTCGGCAATGAAATTAGCTGCCATCATGGATCGCGGAACAAAAAAAGACTTTGTTGATTTATTTGTTTTAAACAAAAACGGAATCTCTATTGAAAAAGCCTTTAAGTATTACGACAAAAAGTATAGAAGCTTAGCCAACAATACTTATAGTTTAATAAAAAGCCTCTCCTATTTTGATGACGCGGAGAAATTGGAAATGCCTGAGATGATTGAGAAAATTGACTGGGAGGAAATCAAGGAATTTTTCCGAAAAGAAGTGGTAAAATTGGCTGATAAATATATTTAAAAATGAAATACAAAATAAATAAAGGTTTAATAACTCAAAAACTTGATAATAAAACCGTGATTTTTGATGGTGATGAGTCAATTCTGTATACCTTTAATGAAACAGCCAGTTATATCTTTAAAAAGATTAAATCCGGGGAAGATGAGGAAAGAATCATTAATTTAATAGTCAAAAGATATCAAATTAAACCCGAAAAAGCTAAGAAAGATTTGCGGGATCTGCTTGTCGACTTGAAAAAAAAGAAAATAATCTCTTCTTTAAAATTAAAAAAATAAAATAAATCACTGGCGGATTGGTAAAAACAAAAATCTTCTTCCACAAAGGCTGAGGGGATAACATAAAAATAAACTTGAATTGATTGATTCCGGCGTGAATGCGGGATTCGTCGTCAAATATAACAACTGTTTTTATTATCTTACCAATTAGTTTACGGGTTAACGGATTTATACATATTAAAAAAATTTCCGTTGGCAAAAGCCACCTAAGTTGAGGTTGACTGGTAATTTATTATTCGTGTTATAATATCCCATATGGATAAAATAACAGTCAAAATAATCCCTATCTTGAAAAAATATGGCGTTAGCCGGGCCTCTTTATTTGGGTCAGTTGCACGTGGAGAAGAAAGTAAAAAAAGTGATATAGATATTCTTATAGAACCTGCCAAAGGAACAACTTTATTTGATATGGCAGGTATACAAATTGACCTCCAAAAAAGTTTAAAAAAATCAGTGGATCTTATAACTTACGGGAGCATAAATCCGATGCTAAAAGGTCATATCTTAAAAGATGAAAAAGTCATTTATCAATTATGAAAAAGGATAATTTATTATTTTTGGACCATATTTTGGAAGCAATTAATAATATTGAAAGTTATATAAAAGATACAAATTCACAAGAGGAATTTGTAGCAGATAAAAAGACCAGAGATGCGGTTTTACGAAGTTTCCAGGTAATTGGTGAGGCCGCAAACAACTTAAATGAAGATTTTTTAAATACGCAAACAGATATTGAATGGGAAAAAGTGATAGGAATGAGAAATTTTATTATTCATGAATATTTTGGTGTCGATTTAAAGATCGTTTGGGATACAATCAAAGATGATTTGCCAACATTTAAAGAAAATATAAAAAAATTACTTCAAAAAGCTATTCCAACTGCCTAATTATCCCAATTAACCCTAAGGATAGGTTTATATTTAATTAAAAAAGAAGATAGTTTCTTCCAAATAATCCAAAAAATTGACCAAACTACGTTAGGGTTTAAAAATATAAACAGTTTTCTCCATAACGGCTGGGGAGACAATGTAAAGATAAACCTAAACCGATTAATGCCGGCGCGAATGCGGGGTTCGTCATCAAATATATTGATTGTTTCATTGTTCCATTGTTTCATTGTTAAAACAAAGAAACGAGGCAGGGGTGTGTTGTAATATTTTTTAAGAAGAATAAAAACTGGGTAGACGAAGTTTTCAAGGCGGTATTCTGTAATTTTTTGAGCGATCATTCTCCATTCAGAGTCCCTGTCATTCCCGCGAAAGCGGGAATCCAGACCAATACGAACGATTTTATCCAAGAATTGATAGCGGAAAGCGCCACGGAAGTTGTGATGAAATAAGTGTAAAGCCAAATACAGTATTAAGTATCTAGTATTAAGTATAAAGAAAAATTCATTATTTATTTTGACTTTTTTTTTGTTTTTTAATAATTCTTCTGTTAATTTATCAATTAATTTTTGCGGATACAAAGCCTCAAGTCCTGAGAACTGGGTCATCAGAAAAGCCGGTTCCAAGTGAAGGTCAAATATAACAGAAAAACCATTCATGACTTTAAAATAATTGTTTTCTACTTGTTTATTCTTTGCCTCGGTTTTTTTATAGCCAAATTTTAAGACAATCTTTTCCGCTTTTTGGAGGTCTTTTTTATTAATCAACACGTCGCAATCAGCGTAAATCCTCCTCGGGTGAGTTTTTTCGAAATAGAGATGTAGGGGGAGCCCTTTTAAAAATACAAATTCGATTTTTTCTTTTTCAAAAGCTTGTTTTATTTTATTAATTTCTTGAAAATATAAGGAAGATTGAAGAAGATAGAGAGTGTCAAGGTTAATTATTTTCCCGTTTCGTCTAATCTGGTAAACTTTACCAATAATTTGTTTTGGATATATTTTCCCATCAGAGTTAAGATTATTATCTCCTTTAGTGACGATATAATTTTGTTTTTTATAAATAATTCTATGGGTAATGAATTTTCCTTTTTGTCGAAATATAACAATATCATTAATTTTTAACTTTGAAAAAATAATATGCCTAATATATATTCCATCATTAGATTGAATAAAAGGGAACATGCTTTGTCCTTCAGTGTTGGTAATAAATTTAATTTTTTTTAATATAAGTTTATCCATAAAATTAATTTAAGTTACAAATTTTTTTAAAAGTATTCTCACTCATTCAAGTAATATAAGGCTGTAACAGACAATTTTTTTAGTTTTTTTAGATAAATATTGAATTTTTTTGTATTTATAAATAAATTTACTTTATTTTCTGTAATTTCGGAGTAGGAACTATCTATTTTTGAGGCAATTAAAAAATTAAAATTTTTTTTATTTTCATCGGAATTTATAATTGAATCTAATATTTGTTCTCTATCAAAATTTTTATTTAAATTATTTACCCAATATTTTATTTCAGCACTCGTAGGTTTTCTATCTAAAATGTAAAAATATAAATTTTCTATAAAATTATTGGGTTTTTCTTTAAAAAGTTGCTTTTTTAACTTCATATCCAAAAAAAAATCCGGAAAACCGAATAAAATATATTTTTTCCCCTTATAAATAATTCCTCGAGAACTCAACCAATGTGATACTTTATTTGACATAGTTTTTTTTATCTCACGAGGAAAAGCGTTTGTAGAACCTATTGTTTCGAAATAAAGTATTTTATCTCTTTTTATTTTTTTATTTTCCATAAGAATGCTGAGCAAGAGATTTTTCACATTTTTTAAAGAATAATATTTATTATTATTGGGAAATTTTTTTATATTAAGCATTAAAATTACCCTGCCAACTTCTTCAGTTAATGTTCCTCCGTGATAAAATACATCCGGTTTTTTAAAATAATTATTCCTTCCTTCTCCGTGGTCACTTAAAATGACAATTAATGAATTGGTCTCATTTATACCCACAAGTTTTAGGTTGTTGAGAATGTAATTAAATTTAATTTTGTCAAAAAATTCTATACCTTTTTCATACATTGGTCCCAAGATTTTCTTTTCATTTATGCCGGAATTTTCAATTTTACTCATTAATTCATCCCATGATTCATGGGGGTGTTTTGTAGGATCGATAAGAGAATTTACTTTAAATTTTTTCCTTAATTCTTTAATTGATTTGAAGTATTTTTTGTTGTTTATAAATCCGGATTTATCTTCCGAAAAAAGATAGGGAATGTGAATATCAAAAGTGTGGATAAAAACAAAATTTTTTTCTTTTTTTAATTCCCTTAACGAATCCCAAAGAACATTCATATTACCATGAGTCTTTATTTGGAAGCCTCGCCAGATGTCCATTTCTGAAAATAGCACCTTTATATCACTATAAAAAAAAGTTTTAAAGCCTTTTTCACCCAATTCTTCAGCTAACGTTTTTGTTTTTGAGGATAATTTTTGTTTTAAGTCAAAAAATGCCCTCACACCATGTATAGGCGGATATTCTCCCGTAAATAAACTAGCGTGAGCAGAAGTTGTATAGGTGTTGGTTGAATAGGTGTTTATAAAAGAAGTTCCTTCCCGAGCGAATTTATCAAGATTAGGAGTTTTTATGTTTTTATGGCGATTTTTACCATAAATTAAATCACGATTATAGTTAATTCCGTCAGCACGGAGAGAATCAATGGAAACTATAACAATATTTTTGAACATAGCTAAGAGATTTTATCAAAAAAATTACCAGTAGCCAAGCTTTCGGAGACGGTCCATAGTTTTTTCTTTAGTAGCCTCTCTTCCTGTCCGTTCGTGGGCGTTTTTATTCTTAACTGGTTTTGTGAAGGGAGCTTCTCCTAATGACTTATAGCCTTTATCATATAAGGATACATATGGGACTTTATACTTTTTAATATAGGTCCATATATCGTTAAGAGTGAAATCCAAGATAGGATGAACTCTAATATTTGTAGGCCTGGGAGAAAAATACTTTTCTTGAGCTCTATTTCTATGTTCGTCGCGCCTTATTCCTGATAAGAAAGCCTTAACTTTGTACTTAGATATAACAAAATTTATAGCATTAATTTTAGCGATACTCATAATCTCCATTTTTTTTTCTTTGTTTTTTGTTTTTTCATAATCCTCCAAATCTTCAGGCAGGTGCTTTATCCAAAGCAAATTGAGCTTCCAATCTTTTTCGATTTTTTTCACAAATCTGTAAATTTCTGGAAATTCTAAAGTTGAATCATTAAAAAATATTTTAAAAGGAATCTTGCCTTTGAATACTTCCCTGACTAAATGTAATAAAACAGTAGAATCTTTTCCTCCAGTCCAAGCGATAAAAATATCTTCCTTTTTCCATTTTTTCAAAGCTTCTCTAATTACATTATGTGCTTTATTTATTTTTTCTTCCAGGGTTTTCATGCTTTTTGTAATAATTTACGATTATCGCACCATTAGATACATTATAATATAGCCCATATATGGAAAAAGAAATAAAAACAGTTAATTTACAAATAGCTGGATTTTTAATAAAAGTGGTTTTTGACAAATGCGAATGGAGATATGCAAAAAATAAATTTTCAAATGATTTTACTGAATTTTATAAAAACTTCATTTCAAAAAGTCCAAAAAAAGCAAATTTTTCTTGCTTCATACATATCATTCAAAAAAAAGAATTACTTTTGAATATAGAAAAAAATGTCGGTTTTATAGAAATGTTTAAAGAAACTAATATAAGAAAATATTATTTCTATTATCAGTTTGGGATATTTCAATTCCAATTCCTTTTAAATAAAATTATCACTAATTTATTGGTGCAAAAACATGGATTTAATTTACACGCATCAAGTTGTGTTATAAACGATCGGGCGACACTTTTTTTAGGTTCTTCCGGAGCTGGAAAATCAACGATAATTTTATTGCTAAAAAATAATTTTCAGCCATTTGCCGACGACGCAGTATATATTGGTTTCAAAAACAAAAAATATTATGTCTTTCAAACTCCACTGCTGGAAAAAGAGATTAATGCAAATCAATCGACTAAAAGTATTCTTCTAGGAGACGTTTATTTTATAAAACAATCCCATATAACCAGACGAATAAAATTAACAGATAAAAGAAAAATTATTGAACTTGTAGCTAACCAAAGCTTGTTGGATAGTAATAAAAAAGAGCTAAGAGATAAAATTATAGGCAATATAATGAAATATGTTTCGTCACAAACAAACTTTTATACTTTATATTTTACAAAGAATACTCCAGACATTCTTAAAGAAATAGAGACTTAATTTGTGAAAAAAGATTAATAAAGTATTTCTGTAATGCTAATGTTTTAATTGATAATATTTGTCCACTAATATAATATCGTGATTTTTTTAATGTAATTGGAAGAACATCATACTCGACTGGGGCATAGTTATCAGTAAGTATGGATTTATCTTTAGACATAGTTTTTTGTGTCTTTATTATTGGAACCCCTTCATCTATAAGTGATTGTTTCATCATATTGGATGCTTGGTTAGATTTTGTACCAATTAGAAGAATATTTTGAACAAGGTTTGCTGAAAAGTGCTGGTTTATAGGAACAACATAAACATAAGGGAACACAGCTTTATAGGTAACATATATTTTTTTGAATAAAATACTGTTACTTCCTTCAAGAGAAGAAATAATATTAGTAACCATTAAACCGTTCTTATCAAGTAACATATAAGCCTTTTGAAAGGCCTCAAATGTTACAAGTTGGAATGGCGGATATAGATCAATAAAAACATCGTTTATGATCATTTGATATTTTGTAGTAGTTTTTTCTAAAAATATTCTACCGTCTTCGATAAATACATTTTGTTTATTTTGGAATGTTTTATTAAATATGCTTGAAATTTTTACCATTTCTGGGTCGACTTCAACAGTATCAATGGTTGATTTTGGATTGATCATCGACAACTGATTAGATAAGACCAAGGGACCGCCTCCGATAACTAAAGCAACCGTATCTTTTGTAAAAAAAGGTTTCAGTATTTTCTTAAGAACTAAAATATATGGAGAATATGTGTTTTCAAAAGCTGCCGACTGAATTCCATAAGCCCCAGTTATAAGATATTTACCTTGTTGGCGTAATGAAGAATTATATATATCTAATATATATATTTTGCTATAAAGAGAATCGAATTCTGTTAGTCCTGCCTTCCTATAAAATTTTTGTAAATCATTAAGTAAAAATATTGTGGAAATAGCCAATAGGAATATCACAAATCTTTTTAAGAACGTCTTTAAATGTATAAAAAATAAAGATAAAGAGATTAAATAGGCGCCGATAATAATTAATATTTTATCTGTGCCGAGTCTTGGTATTAATATAAAACTAGATGATATAGTTCCAACAATGCTACCTATAGTGGAAATTGCATAAAAAGAACCAACAGAAATGCCAATTTTTTTTAATGAAGACAAGTTCATATTAATAATATAAGGAAATATCATTCCTAAAAATATATTCGTCGGGGCAAATAAAATAATAGAACTATATAAAGAACTTAGAAGTAAATTATTATTAGACAATAAATCAACGTAATAAATAATGGAATCTTTGAAAATGGTTGTTACGACAAGAATAATACCTGCAGAAAAAAGCAAATTTTGTAATATTGACAGCCTTTTATTTTTATCTGATAACACACCCCCAATCCAATATCCAATACTCAAGCTACCTAGAATTACACTAATAACAATGGACCAAAGATTAATACTATTTCCGTAATAGGGAATTAATATTCTTAGACCAACAAGTTCAATTATCATTGAAGCTCCGCCAACGGAAAAAGCGATACAAAACAAATATAACAACATTGTTTTATCTTCAGGTAACCTCCTATTCATGGTACAATGGTAGCTAACAATGGAGAAAATATCAATGAATCTTGTTAAAAATCTTTTTAAACTTCTTGTTGAAGATGAAATTATTACTGACATTAATCCAGGCATCATCTTAAATGATGAACCGTCATATTTTTATTTTACAACAACGTTAAATAAAAATAATAAATACTTATCAAATGTCAAATTTAATATTATTGTTGGAGGACTATCATTTTCATGTTCTAAATTGGCCCTACTTAAATGTCTTGTTGAGGCAATAGAAAGATTTAGTCTTTTTTATTTTGTTGATAAGCAGCATATTTCATCATTTTCCAATCTTAAACAAAACAGTTTAAATCCGTCATTATATACGCAAGATAAGAACATTATTAATAAAAATTTTCAATGGACAGAAGGAGTAGATTTAATTAAAGAAAAAGAAATTTTAATTCCCACGCAACTAATTTATCTTAATCAATATGATTTTAATCAAGAGCGTTTGCTTTCTCCAATTATCAGCACTGGTGCTGCAGCGTCATTTTCCGATAAAGAAGCACAACTGTCAGGGATATATGAAGTTGTTGAAAGAGATGCTTTTATGACAATTTTTTTAAATAAAATTAGTGCTCCTCAAATCCAATTATCATCAATACAAAATTTATTGATCCAAGACATAACTGAAAAATGTTTTCGATATAATCTAAAACCTTATTTATTTAATATTACAAACGATTTACAAATCCCTTCTTTTTTAACAATTCTAGTTGATAAAACAGGATTCGGTCCCGCACTTACAATAGGAGTAAAGTCAAACCTAGAAATTGAAAAAGCAATTTTAGGAAGTATGGAAGAAGCCTTCATGCCCAGACAATGGTTGAGATATGAATTAACTTTTAATAAGAAATCTGATAAAACAGATTATATTATAAAAAAAGGATTGTTATGGTCAAAAATATCAATGCTCAAAAAATTAGATTTTTTATTAAATCAAAAAAAGATTATTCAAGTAGGCGAAATTTCTAAGTTTCAATTCAAAAATGAGCTAGCTGAAGTTAAAAAAATAGTACAATCAAAAGGGTATGGCGTTTTTGGGAAAAAAATTAATTCATTATTGAGCAGAAAATCTGGTCTTAAAATTTGGAAAATTATTATTCCTGAATTACAGCCGCTTTATATAATAGAGCCCTATATAAATAAAATACGATTAAAACAAGTTGCCAATTTTTTTGGCAGACATCAAACTTCTTTTAAAAATTATTCACATCCTTTTCTATGAACATATCAAAGCAATTGGAAATACTTCTCAAGAGACCATTTCTAGCTTATGAAAAATTTCATTCGTTAACAAATATAAATGCTAAACAGTTTTCAGTTAAACAGCTTAGTCGATCTGAATGGCCGGAAACATGGAAAAAACAATATTTTAAAGGTTATCCACGACTGCCACAAGTTTCTTTACCCAAGCCTAATTTAAGTCCATTAAGTTTACAGACTATTTTAGAAAAAAGAAGATCAAAAAGAACTTTCTCTGCTATCCCGATGTCGAGACAGTCCTTAAGTACATTACTATATTATTCTGCAGGAATAAATCAGCATAACCGAAAAATCAACAGATTTTATCCATCTGCAGGAGGAAGGTTTCCATTAGAAGTATATGTTGTTTCTACAAATACACAATTTTCAAAAGGACTCTATCATTACTATGTTCCCTCTCATTCTTTAGAAAAGTTATCATTACTTAATGATTTTAGTTATAAAAATTACTTTAATCAAAAATGGATAGAAAAAGCAAATTCACTTATATTAATTACTGGAGTTTTTAAACGTAACACTATTAAATATCAAAATAGAGGCTACCGTTATATCTTGTTAGAAGCGGGGCATATTGGACAAAATTTTTATTTAGTTTCTACAGCACTTGGATTATCATGTTGCGCAATTGGTGGTTTTGCTGACAATAATTTTAATAATCTTCTAGATATAGATGGGATAAATGAATCTGTTTTATATGTCCTTGCAATTGGTTAACAATCTTTTATACAATGAAAGAACCATGCTTAATAAAATACTAGTTTTTATCTTTTTTTTGCTTATTTTTATTTTTCTAATAGAAGTTGGTTTAATATATTTCACAACAAATTCAAAACAACCGACGTCTCAAAATATTACTATTAACCCTCAACCGTCTCAATCTTTTAATCCGAATATTACCATAACACAACCAGTTCCGACTTTATCGAGTTATGACTTTTGGAGTAGTAAAAAAGGAATATTGACCGACTCATATAAAGTAGACACATCGATTGGAACAATTTCTTTACTCGATACTAATGGTGGATTATTAAAATTAAATAACCAAGAGTATTCCTATGTATTTAAATTCACCCTGCAGAAAGATGATAATAAGCATGAATTCATTTTCGACAATGAAGACTTGAAGGTATTAAAATTATTTAAAAAAAACAAAGATAATAGCACAACCTCCTCACAAATAAAAACACTAAAAAATAATGAAATTATTGAAATAAAAGAAACGGTGAATTTACTTGGAACTAATGTGAGACCAACCGAAATCATTATTACAGTTTTGAACCAATAATATGTTACATAAAAAATATATAAAGCCGTCAGTTAGAACGAAAAAAATTAAAACAAGATTAATGACGAATAGAAGTAAGGGTGATGCATTTGGTTTATTAGGATCTTCCAGCCTATTGGCAAACTGGCAATGTTCTCCCTGCTGTTCTTGTTGTTGTACTTAAAATACAGAATCTTCGTTGGACAAATATTTTATAAATCGCTGATAACAGAAAAGTTTACTCCAGATTAAAATTTATTCATACCCTTGTTTTTGGATATTGATATATTTTTATCTTGAGGGTGTTCCCCCATATACTAAGACCATATTCTGAGAAATTAATAGTTAAAATTTAAGAATATGTTCAAACGTGTACCGATTGAAACCAAACGTGAGGTATTGGAAAAAATTAAAAACGGGGAATGGCGATAACTGACACTGCTAAGGAGTATGCTCTCTCAACTAAAACAATTTACACCTGACTCTCAAATCAAGTTAAGCCGGAGATCTCCGTCCTTGAATATAATCGCCTAAAAAAAGAAAACAAAGAACTCAAAAGAATAGTCGTAATAATAACTCTCGAACTTGAAAGAGGAAAAAATAGAAATTGTTAACTAATCGCGTAACAAAAAGTTAATTGCTGAAGCTATGAATATTAACCGTAAAAATATCTACAACCAAAGAAAAAAGAGATTAAAGATATGGCTGTAAAGACAGATATTGAAAAAACATTTAAAGATAATCCCTCATACGGTCATCGTAGACTGACTCCAGAACTTAGAATGAACAAAAAAAGATTTTAAGGATTATGCGCAAATATGGACTTAAACATCCTCGTCTTTGGTACCAGAAAAAGTTTACGATACAATTTGATCCTAATTACTTCAATCAATACGGGAACCTTTTAAAAAATTCTGAAATGATCACCAATGATATTGGAGATATCTGGAGCAGTGATTTGACCTACATAAAATATCAGGATAAATTCTTTTATCTGACTATAATTCAAGATATTGTTTCAAAAGAAGTTGTTGGTTTTAATTTGTCTGACAAACATGATTCTAATCTAGTTCTAAAAACAATAAAAGAGGCCCTATTAAATAGTCGAAGACAACCAAAAATATTTCATTCAGATCGGGACCGCGAATTTTTATCACAAAACTGTATTCAGTTTCTTGAAAGATTAAAAGTCAAAATATCAGTCAGCGATCCGGGTTCTCCTTGGCAAAACGGGTGGAACGAATCTTTCTTTAGTAGATTTAAAAATGAGTTTGGTCCTTTCTCAAGATTTAATAATCTAGGAGAGCTAGTTGAAAATATCTATCAATATTTAAACTACTATAATACCCAAAGAATCCAGTTAAAACTAAAAATGTCACCGTATCAATTTAAACAAAAAGTCTCAGAAAGTGGTCTTGAAAAATGGGGGACTTGACACTTTATCTAAGCAAGCTTTTTTCAAATTGTGCAATCTGAGTTGTTAAGATGTTTTTCAAATCTTTTGGATTTGGAATCATTTCCCAATTATATTGGTCAATTCTTGGATCAATCTTCTTAACCATCCCTATGAACCCACTCACTGGGACAGCAACATTTGTTTTGTCAGCACAGGTAGTTCCAGAACTCGATCCGGGGTACATTGTCGGATCAATGGTTTTATCTTTTGGGTACATTTCGATTAATTCAAGGTCTTCTGGTCGTTTGTTTGGATCTTCGGCTGTGGGAACATAGTCTTTTATCCTACTCATATCGACCGCGGTTGTTACAAAATGATCGACTCCTGCGAGAGTAGGTCTATGTTTAACTATTATATTCGTCCATACTCCCTCATACCAAGAATGTACATTATCTAATCCTAGTTCTTTGACGCTATCTGGTAGTCTTACTCCACGAGTACTTTTAGCCACAACAAGTGCCATATCATAAACTTGACCTAAATCATTAGGAAGTGGAACCACTGCAACTGGCTTAACCTGAATAGAATCAAGCTGATCTTTGTTAGTCTCGCCGGGATAAGTAATTTGTAACTTATCGATAGTTCCATCAAATGTGTGATTATTGCTATCGGGTATGCCATCATTTTGCATATTCAAGACGTTAGCAGGAACGTGTTTGGCGATAATAATGAAATATACTTCATCAGTAGAATTAGGTATCATATCTCTTTTTAACAAAGTCGCACTGCTTTCAGACGTCATTTTAAAACCTTTTGTATGATCAAAATTTTCAAAAGTTAAATAAACTTCGGTATCTTCACACACTTTTTGTATATGTACTATTTTTTCTGGATTGGATAATTGATTTGAAACAGCCTTTGTTATTTGATCCACTCTAGCCATATTGCTATACATTTCAAATAATGACCAATCTGTAGTGGCTGTTGGGTGAGGAGTTCTTGTTGGAGTCGTTGTCGATTCAAGTGTTTCACCCGCATGAACTATCTGGGGATCTATCCTTGGGTTAATCTGATAGTTATTTTGACTCAATATATATTGATATCCATATACCAAGGCCGCTAGTAATGTTACCGTTACGGCATATCCACTCCTATATTCTAAAGGTTTTTTTGCTCGTTTGCTGTTTTCCATCATACCCCATAGTATATGATATAAAAGTTCAATAGCCAACTGCAGGTGTTGTCCAATTCAAGACGTTAACGGAAATCTCAGTTGTCCCTATGAATAGGCATCAGTTTATTTTTCTCATATTCAGCCAACTGATAACTTCCGATCCCCCCCCTTTTTTACTTATCTCCCTGCCATAATTGCATCGGATGAGTGACTTTACTGTTAAATATTTTTTTATCGAAGCTATAATCAAGAATTTTTATCATATATCTATTCATACCCCTGCTTTTGGATCTGAAAATACTTAGCATAGGTGCCGTTTTGAGAAACCAGATAACATTTATTTTACAAGCATTACAAAATTTCGCGGGGTTGATATTGCCAGCGGTTTAACAAAGTCTTTAACCTTAGGAAGTAAAAAATCTTTTGTATTGAATGTGATTAGATAATTTACTTTGTTTTTCATGGCTGCGGCTAAAATTGGGGCGTCTTTTGAATTCAACACTTCTTGACAAATTTTTATTTCTTCCGACGTTGGACTATCGACAATATTAAGATTAGATTGCAAAATATAGAAATTAAGCCTCTGTTTACCTAACTGATCTAGTTTTTGTGCGGCATTTCTTTTGACTTCGCTTAGTACATATCGAGAAATAAAACCTTTTATTTTATTTTTTCGACAAAAACCCAAAATTAAAGCCGAGGCTCCAATTTTGGACAAGCAAGCAGAAAATAAAACAGAAGTATCAATAAAAACGGTAATCATGGTATATCCGACCAGATAGCCTGGGCTTTTTTAGCCAGTTCAACTGGCAATTTATCATCTTTTACCCATTGCCGAATTTCTTTATTTGTAAAAAGTCTGTATTCCACTGACTCTCTTGGTTTAATGACAATTGAGTTCCTCGAGATATTTATCTGGGCTACATCTCCTTCTTTAATACTAAGTTTCTCTCTTATTTTTTTGGGTATGGTGATAAGTCCTTTGGGTAGGATTTTAATCCACGTCTCGTCTTGAACAAAAGGTTGTGGTAATTGCATATAATGTTATAGAAATTCTAACTTTCTATATTATAGATAAATAATTTAATTCTGTCAATATGAAGTTAATGACTTTACTCATACCCCTGCTTTTGGATCTGAAAATACTTAGCATAGGTGCCGTTTTGAGAAACCAGATCTTTATGATTTCCTTATTATAGACTACAAATTAGTAGCAAAATAGATATTGACAGACTACAAATTAGTAGTAAAATGATAAGGTATGACTATGTTGAAGCGAACAATCGAAGACAACATCGACAAGTATCTTAAGAGCAAAGAGGTGAAGACCTTATTTATTTGGGGACCAAGACGCTCCGGAAAAACCACATTAGTTGATAAGTTAGCTCAAAGGCTTGGAGTAACAAAATACAACTTTGACCTTGAATCAGATCGTGAAAAATTTGCCCCCCGCAGAGATGTCCTCGAAAGAATCGTATCAGAAAATAAAGTTATATTAATCGACGAGGTTCAAAACTATCCCGAGGCAACAGTAATGCTTAAATTGTTTCATGACGAGTTTAAAGCAAAGGTAATTGCTACTGGAAGTTCAGAACTTCGTCAAAAGTCTTCAAAAGAATTTGACACCATGGCAGGAAGGTTTAACGAAATTTATTGTCTGCCACTTTCAATCACTGAAATCTTAGACAATGAGCAATCAAAACCCTCTGAGGGAGAAGAATTTAAAAAACTGATGGCAAGAAAGCTACAGATTTTTGGTGCATACCCCGAAGTATATACAAAAAATAACTTAAATGAAAAAGATCGGATAGACCTATTACAGCGCATATTGGACGCTTATGTGCTCAAAGATGTAATTGACATCTATAATCTAAAAAATACCAAACTGGCCAAGGATATTTTGACTAAAATTGCCCTTCAATTGGGTTCGGAGGTTTCAATACGCGAAATCGCGAATTCTTTAGGAGCATATCCTTCAACGGTTTCAAATTATATAGAAATTTTTATTAAAAACTATATTTTAATCTCTCTTCCGTCATTTAAAACAAATATGAGAAAAGCAGTATCTGAGAACCGTAAACTTTATTTTTATGATCTTGGTATCCGTAATATTCTGATACAAGATTTTAGAGATTTAGAACTTCGTCAGGATAGGGGAGGTGTATTTGAGAATTTTATTATTTCTGAGCTTGATAAAATGCGTAAACTTACAAATGCAAAAATGAACATGTATTTTTATCGCGAATACGGTGGAAAAGAAGTGGATCTTGTCATTGAGGATTATAAAAAGAACTATACGATTATTGAAATTAAAACCAAAAAAGGGACGGCTAAGAAAATATTTCCTCTTCCAAATACATCTGAGGTTATCACTACTCAAAATTATTTTGAGAAGATAACTGGCATTTTAAAAAATAAATAGAGAGACTTTATTCATATCCCTGCTTTTGGATCTTGAAATACTTGGCGTAAGTCCCGTTTTGAGAGACCAGGTCTTGATGTTTACCTTGTTCAACGATTTGACCGTCTTTCAGGACGTAAATGTGGTCGGCGATTCTCACGGTTGAAAACCGGTGTGAAATAAAAATCAAAGTTTTCTTTAGATATGTTTTTTTCAGATTATTAAAGATCTTAAACTCGGCTTGAGCGTCGATATTGGAAGTTGGTTCGTCCAAGATAAGGATAGGAGCATTACGGTAGAGAGCCCTGGCGATCGCCAGCTTTTGCCACTGGCCGACCGAGATCTCCTCCCCGTCCTCAAACCAGCGGCCGAGGATTTGATCTGTTTTTTTCGGCAGATCGAGTAGGTCATTACCCTGAGCATTGGCAAGCGCTTTATCAATATTCTTTTTCTTGACGTTTTTCATGTCACCAAATTCTATATTTTCCTTAATGGTCAGATAATATTTGGCAAAGTCCTGGAAAAGGACCCCTAAATGCCGGTACCAATCGTCAAGATTAATCTTTTTTAGATCAACCCCGTCAACTAATATTTTCCCTGAGGTAGGGTCGTAAAATCGAAAAAGAAGTTTTATTAAAGTAGTTTTTCCAGCGCCGTTTGGGCCGACGATGGCGATATCCTGACCGGTCTTAATTGTTAGATTGATATTTTTCAACACCGGTTTTTTGCTTCCCGGATAAGTAAAAGACACGTTTTCAAACCTGATCTCACGGGGAATTATTTTTTTTAATCTTTTAGCATTTTTATTAGTAATAACTTTATTTTTTAGATTCAAAAGTTTAAAGTAGTCTTCAACATAGAGGTTATTTTCCACGATACCGCCGAGACTAACGAGAAGGCTGGACGTCTGTCCGGTAAAGGTAAAGACGGCATTAAGGAAAAAAGTAAAGTCCCCAAGGGAAAACTTCTGGCTGAAAATAATTTCATTGATAAAATTTTTTAAGAAAAGAAAGATTAACGCCGGAATAAAAAATGAAGCTAAAGTTGACCAAAAGATATACTTCAAAATTGGTTTTTTATATTGGTTGACAATTTCATTTTGAAGCAGTTTAGTTTTATCCAGAAAGAATTTTTTTAGATTATAAATTTTTATTTCGGAAAGGGTGTTGAAGTTAGTAAAAAGGTAACGCATATACCAGAGATAGTTAATTTTTTTGGAGTTTTGAGAATAGATTGACCAATTGATATTTCCGTATTTTGCCCGGAAATAATAAAGAGGGGTTGAGAGAAAAAATAAAGCAATTAAATAAACCGGGTTAAATCTTAAAGCAACAAAAAAAGCTAAAATTAATGAGGCAATACTATAGATCATAAAATTTATAACCCTAAGATTTTCAAATAATCGCCAGCTATAAGTATCCTCAACTTTAGCAATTAGATTCCTTACTTCTCCGTTTTCCAGATTGGAAAAATCCAGATGGGCTAATTTTTCCATGAAGCGACGGGTCAGAACATTTAAAAATTTTGACCTGAGGATGTATTCAAAATATTGAGAGTTCAATGTGTTGGTAAAAAAACGAGAAAGATATTCTGATATCAAATAAGAACCGACGATGAGAAAGACAAAGGTAATCTCTTTATTAACCAAACTTTTGAAGACCTGATCAATCATCAATTTATATAAAAAGAAAACGATAAAAAGAAGAAGGGCAGAAAAAAGTGAGGTAATAAAATAACCAAGTAAAAATTTTTTGTCTTCCTCCCAGGCGATCTTTAAAAGAGAGATGAGATTGTAAATAATTTTTTTGGCCTTATTCATGGTTATTGAATGATGGTATCTGCGCTTTTAAATAACTCATCTATTATAATATAACCATGACTTCAAAATCTAAAAGACCCTCGTGGGATGAATATTTTATGATGATGGTTGATGTTGTAAAAAAACGAGCCGATTGTACAAGGCGCCAGGTGGGAAGTTTAATCGTCCGTGATTTTAGGATTATTTCAACCGGTTATAATGGGACACCTCATAAAATCAAAAACTGCAGTGAAGGGGGATGTCTTCGCTGTCTTAGACGAGATAAAGGTGAGATTAAGGGTTATGAATATGAAGAAAGTTGTGTCTGCATTCACGCAGAGCAAAATGCCATTATTCAGGCAGCCCTGCACGGTTCTTCAACCCGCGGAGCCACTCTTTACACGACTGCCAATCCTTGCTCAAGCT